>OGMX01000002.1_pt1 | contig 286634 bp, 266 predicted proteins | sample 1573351 | NCBI WGS metagenome assembly OGMX01 (sample SAMEA2581926, study PRJEB24529) | metagenome | biome: Human gut stool | place: China | collected 2011 | reverse complement strand
ACCACCGGAGTTTTTCACACTGTACCATGCGGTACTGTGCGCTTATGCGGTATTATCAGCCGTTTCCAACTGCTATCCCCCTGTGTGAGGCAGGTTACCCACGCGTTACTCACCCGTCCGCCACTCAGTCATAAGCAACTTCAATCCGAAGAAATCTGTCGCAAATGCTTCGTTCGACTTGCATGTGTTAAGCACGCCGCCAGCGTTCATCCTGAGCCAGGATCAAACTCTCATAAAAAGTGTTTGTCCGCCAGTTTTGAACAAACTAGCTTCAATAGTTTAGTTTCCGTTAAAACTTACTGCTTTAAAGGACGACATCTCATAATCTCTTATTTGATGTCAGTTCGTAAATTGAAAATTTCAAAGAATTTTCAGGGTTGTTTTACTGTTCAGTTATCAATGTTCATATTGTTGCCTGCGTTTTTTATCAGCGCCGACAGCTTTAATAGAATATCATATTTGTCATTATTTGTCAACAACTTTTTTGATATTTTTTATTTTCTTTACATCATCGTGTTTGTTTAACCAAAAACAAGAAACATCAATGATGCGAACGGAGAAGGAGGGATTTGAACCCTCGCGCCGTGTTACCGACCTGCACCCTTTCCAGGGGTGTCCCTTCAGCCTCTTGGGTACTTCTCCTAATGTATCATTAAGATACGACACCTTCGCGCCTGTCATTTTTCATATTCAGCTCTTAGGAAAACAAAAGCACTTATCTGCATAAGTGCTTTGGAAGCGGAGAGGATGGGATTCGAACCCATGCGCCCGTGAAGACAAACGGTTTTCAAGACCGCCCCGTTATGACCACTTCGGTACCTCTCCATATTCTTTTTGTCATGTCTGCGTTGTTGCTCATCGCTGACGACTTGTTTATAATATCACCTCACCTGCTACTTGTCAACAACTTTTTTCAATTTTTTCAACTTTTTTATTTATCCGCTGTTTTCTGCTCTCACACCGCCTTTTTACGCTGTTTTTACGTATATTATGCTTCCTTTTTATTTTACGTCTTTCCCCGCTTTTTGCTCTCTTTTGTTTTCAATATACCGGACAATTCATTTGTAGACTGTCAAAAATATACTTTCATTTAAAATATCCGGCAGAAACAGTTCTAATACTTTCACTGTTCCTCCGGATATTTTATTCAAATACCGTCCGCACTGCCCGGCAGGCACGAAGTTATATATCCTGTCTTTTTCCTGCTCTCCTACCGCAGGCACTCTGTATCCGTACGAATCCGTTCTGTATACCGGTTTTTTGATTACACTGATACCCCTACTCTACTACAGGAAGGGTAGACAGTGACTTTTGCAGTTCTTCGTCTGTCGGAATGTAATCTGACATTTCATGGTCGTTGTAACGCTGATATGCAAACATATCAAAGTAGCCTGTACCTGTAAGTCCGAATACAATATTCTTTTCTTCACCGGTTTCTTTGCACTTGAGTGCTTCATCAATTGCCACTTTAATTGCATGACTGCTTTCCGGTGCCGGAAGAATTCCTTCAATCCGTGCAAACTGTTCTGCTGCCTTAAATACTTCTGTCTGTTCTACGCTTCTTGCTTCAATTAGTCCCTGGTCGTATAATTCGGAAACTACAGAACTCATTCCATGATAACGCAGTCCGCCTGCGTGGTTTGCGGACGGAATAAATCCACTGCCGAGTGTATACATTTTTGCTAATGGGCATACTTTACCTGTATCACAGAAATCGTATGCGTATTTTCCTCTTGTAAGACTTGGGCAGGATGCCGGTTCGACTGCAATCAACTTATAATCGGCTTCCCCGCGCAGCATCTGTCCTGCAAACGGAGAGATTAATCCACCGAGATTAGAACCGCCGCCTGCACAGCCAATAATCATATCTGCCTTTACACCGTATTTGTCCAGTGCCGCCTTGGTTTCAAGACCGATAATAGACTGATGTAATAATACCTGTGTCAGCACAGAACCTAATACATAACGATAACCTTCCTGACTTGTTGCTGCTTCAACTGCTTCTGAAATCGCACAGCCAAGGCTTCCTGTTGTTCCCGGAAATTCTTCATTGATTTTACGTCCGACATTGGTCTTCATAGACGGTGACGGAGTTACAGATGCACCATATGTACGCATAACTTCACGTCTGAACGGTTTCTGCTCATAAGAACACTTTACCATATAAACCTGACAATCTAAATCAAAATAAGAACATGCCATCGAAAGTGCTGTTCCCCACTGTCCTGCACCTGTCTCTGTTGTAACTCCCTTTAATCCCTGCTGTTTTGCATAGTATGCCTGTGCAATTGCAGAATTGAGTTTATGACTGCCGGATGTGTTATTTCCTTCAAATTTGTAATAAATGTGTGCCGGTGTGCCTAACTTCTTTTCAAGACAGTATGCCCGTACTAACGGTGACGGGCGATACATTTTATAGAAATCCCTGATTTCCTGCGGGATATCAAAATACGGTGTTGTATCATCCAGTTCCTGCTTTGCAAGCTCTGTACAAAAAATAGCCGATAATTCATCGACTGTAACCGGTTTTAAAGTCTGTGGATTTAAAATCGGCGCCGGTTTCTTTTTCATATCAGCGCGTACATTGTACCATTGCTTTGGCATTTCCTGTTCTTCCAGATAAATCTTATACGGGATTGTCTGTTCCATTGTGTAACTCCTCCATTCTGCTGTATTTTACAGCATTCCATTATTCTATAATCATGCACCTTGTGCTAATTACCCTCTTAAACAACCTGTTCTATTCTGGTTTTTATTTTTTAAAGATACTGCGCCGCAATCCCCATGTCTTCCGGCGTTGTAATTTTTATATTTGTGTATGCGCCCATTGCCATTTTAACCGGAACGTCCGTATAACGTTCTACAAGCATGGCATCATCTGTAATCGTACCTCTGTCTGTATCCGCATACATTTTTGCATACGCACTGCTTATAATGTCACTGCGGAATACCTGAGGCGTCTGAATCTGCCACAACGTATTTCTGTCCGGTGTATCAACTGCAAAGCCTTCCGGACTGACCACCTTAATGGTATCCTTAACCGGGACTGCTGCCGTACAGGCACCATATTGTAATGCGGCTTCTTCGCAGTTTTTTATAATTTCCCGGCTGATACACGGCCTTGCACCGTCATGGATATAAATCAGCACCTCTTCTGGTGCTGTATCTATTGCCAGCTCCTGCGCCGCTTTCAGTGCATTGTATACTGTATCATACCGCTGTGCGCCGCCTGCGACAATTGCCATGACTTTATTTATGCCGTATTTTTCAACAATCTGTGTGCGGCACATTTCCAAATCATTTTCACCTGCCGCCAATACAATACTATCAATATCGCTGTCCTGAAATGCCTTTAAGGCATAATAAAGTACCGGCCGGTCTTTTAACATCAGATACTGCTTTGGAATGTCACTGTTCATTCTGCTGCCGCGTCCGCCTGCCAGTACAACCGCAATTTTTTTCATATGCTCCTCTATTCCGCAGACATTCTGCACTTCATTGTCCGATTACCGCTCTCCAAGTTTTAAATTCGGAACGGCATTCAAATCGTATCCGTGCCGTGTTCCGCGCATGTATTCATAGTATGCAGCCGCACCAATCATTGCCGCATTGTCTGTGCAGAGAATCGGCGACGGTGAATAAAACTGAATACCGTGGCTGTCACATTCCCTTGTGAGTGCCGCACGCAGTGCAGAATTGGATGCCACACCACCCGCAATGGCAAGCTTTTTAATGTGCATTTCCTCTGTCAGACGGATTGCTCTTGAAACAAGTGCTTCTACAACTGCATTTTGGAATGATGCCACTAAATCTGCCTTATTAATCTCAATCTGCTTCATTTCACAGGAATTGATGTAGTTTAATACAGCGGACTTGATTCCGCTGAATGAGAAATCATACGGTGCATCGTCAACATGTGCCCGCGGGAATTCGATTGCATGGGGATTGCCCTCTTTGGCCAGCTTGTCAACCTTCGGGCCTCCAGGATATCCCAGGCCTACGGCACGCGCCACCTTATCAAATGCTTCTCCTGCCGCATCATCTCTTGTCCGCCCGATAATTTCATATGTGCCGTAATCTTTTACCATAACAAGGTGAGTATGTCCTCCCGACACCACCAATGCCGCAAACGGCGGCTCTAAATCAGGATGTTCGATATAATTTGCTGAAATATGGCCTTCAATATGGTGTACACCAACCAGCGGCTTTTTCTTTGCAAATGCAATAGCTTTCGCCTCTGCAACACCAACAAGCAATGCACCGACAAGCCCCGGTCCATACGTAACACCAATTGCCGTAATATCATCCAGCGTGACATCTGCCTGCTTTAATGCCAGTTCGATAACCGGATTAATATTTTCAATATGTTTTCTGGAAGCAATTTCCGGCACAACACCGCCGTAAAGCGTGTGAATATCAATCTGTGAATTAATCACACTGGATAATACCGTTCTTCCGTTTTTTACAACCGCAGCTGCCGTTTCATCGCAGGAGCTTTCGATTGCCAGTATTAATACGTCTTTGTTTTCCATGACCTTTTCCTACTTTTTATTCATTAATGTCTGATTCATCTGCCAGTTCCCAGTACAGGAGCTTCCAGTGTCCCTGCGCATCTTCACGCAGTGTAAACTTTGTATAAGAATACTCCAGTCCGCTGCCTTCCCGGATATAGTACAGTCCAAGAATTGTAGCATACTTCTGACCGTTTAAGGTCTTGTACTTTACATTTGAACTGCCTTCAAGTTTGAAATCAGAAATGTATCTGTTGACCTTCTTATAATCCGCTATATCCTGCTTTAAACTTTCAAGGTATTCTGCATCGGTCTGTTTGCTCTTTAACTCATCATCAAATAGCAGACGTGCCTGACTTGCAAGAATGCCTAAATCCTCATCGGATACGCTGGATGTGTAATACATTTTACTGATGCGCATAAACAGATTGACCACTTCTTTTACGGATTCCGGGTAATTCTGTTCAATATTTTTTGTCTTTAACTGGGCAAGCTGTTCATTCACCAGCGACTGCTGTGTCGCATCCTGCCGCGGCTGTCTGTTGGACAAGTAATAGTAATATCCAACGCCCAATGCTGCCATGATTAAAATTGCGATTGTGACTCTTGCATACTTTTTCATAACGCTACCTCCTTTGCAGCTGCCCTTTCCTAATCTTCAAAGCCAAGCTCTACCGTTTTACCGTCTGTACCTGCCTGAACATTCGGAAATATCTTCTGTATTCCTGCTACATAATCTGCGGGGCGCACCAGTGACGGACTAAAATGTGTCAGCCACATTTCTTTCACCTGTGCTTCCCGGGCAAGATGTGCAGCTTCTACAAAGGTCATATGTTTATATTCCCTTGCTTTACTTTCTTTACCTTTCTCGCCGTACATGCCCTCGCAGATAAACAAATCCGAGCCCTGTGCATTTTCTGAAATAGACTTCACCGGTCTGCTGTCCGTACAATAAGTCACTTTCAGACCTTTTCTTGGTGCACCCATAACCATATCCGGTGTATACACCCTGCCGTCCAGTTCTACTGTACTGCCGTGCTGCAAGCGGTTCCATGCTTTCTGAGGAATCTCAAGTGCCTTTGCTTTTTCAACGTCAAACTTGCCGATCCGCGGAATATTTACCGCATAACCGTAACAGGTCACAGCATGATTCACTTTAAATGCATCTATTTCATATCCATTGATAGAAATATGTTCTCTGGATTCACTCAATTCAATAAAACGCAATTCATACGGAAGCTCCGGTGCAATGACCCTCAGTGCGGAAACCACTCTTGAAAGCCCTTTTGGCCCGATGAGTGTTACCGGTTCTGTCCTGTCGGAATTGCCGATTGTCAGTAAAAGTCCCGGAAGTCCGCTGATATGGTCTGCATGGTAATGTGTAAAGCAGATGACATCAATCGGATGAAAGCTCCAGCCCTTTTCTTTTATTGCAATCTGTGTTCCCTCGCCGCAGTCGATTAACATACTGCTGCCGTTATAACGCAGCAACAGCGATGTCAGCCATCTTCCCGGCAACGGAAGCATTCCGCTTGTACCTAGTAAACATACATCTAACATTTTTCTTAGTCTTTCCTTTTCTAATTTTAGTATACACCTTTCCTATGCCGTACGCCAGCCTTTTGACATGATTATGGCATTTTCCGCCGGCTTCTCGTAAAAATTTTTACGGACACCGATTTGTTCATATCCCATTTTTTCATAGAGCCTGCGCGCTGCATCATTGCTTTCACGCACTTCAAGAAAAAATATCGTCACGTCTTTTTGTCTGCCGCGTTCTTCCATTTCTTTCATCAGCGCTTCCGCCACTCCGTTTCTGCGGTATTTTTCTGCCACTGCCATATTGGTGATATTGCCTTCGCCAAGCACACTCCACAATCCGCAGTAGCCTGCAACTTCTTCGCCTGCAAGGCACACCAGATAAATATTTTCAGGCGTTGTGCAGGCGGAAAGAAAAGATTTTTCCGACCACGGTACAGAAAAAATTTCCTGTTCTATTGCTTCGACCTGTGCAATATCTGTTTCACGCATTTCACGAATTTGAAACTGTTCCACGCTTCAACTCCCTTTCTGCCTGTGACGGTCTTAAATATTCCGGATGGAATGCGTCTGATAAAATGACCTCTCCCGCTTCTGCCATATCTTTTGCCGCAAGCGCCACACTGCCTGCGCGCTGGGTGCAGATATGCGCCGGAGCGATTTTATAAGCACAGGTAAGGCCTTCTTCAAATGCCTGTTTTGCCGGTACAACACCATCGCCGATAAAGAGTACCGGTTCATTTTTCTCATTTAAAAGCTTTATCAGTTCTTCATAAGATAACAGGCTCTGTGCCAATACTTCCTGTGGTTTCCCGTCTTTATCCAGCCGGTACAGCGCCGTATATAAATGCTGTCTTCTTGCATCCATTACCGGACAAATCAGGCAGTCTGTTTCACTGACATTATATGCCATTGCTTTTAAGGTCGGCACTGCGACCATTTTTTTATCCAGTGCCAGTGCAATGCCTTTTCCTGTTGCCGCACCGATACGCAGTCCGGTAAAAGAACCCGGTCCCTGTGATACAGCAATCAAATCAAAACTTTCCGGCTCTGTTTCCGTCATTTTACAGATTTCATCAATCATCGGAAGCAGTGTCTGTGAATGTGTTTTTTTATAATTTACCGTATATTCTGCCGTCAGTACGTCATCTGTTAAAATTGCAACAGAAGCAGTAACTGCGGAACTTTCTATTGCCAGAATTCTCATTGTTTTTCTCCATTTGAAATCGTTATTTTACGATAGTCGAAGCCTTTCTGCAAATCTTTTTCTATCGTAATAGTTATTGTGCTGTCAGGGAGCAGTTCTTCTATGAGCGTTCCCCATTCTATCAGGCATACACCATCTGAAAAAAAGTATTCTTCATAACCGATTTCATCCATTTCACTGACATCGGCAATGCGGTATACATCAAAATGGTACAACGGCAGTCTGCCTTCATGATACTCCTGTACAATCGTAAAGGTCGGGCTGTTAATCGGTTCTTCAATCCCAAGTCCTTTGGCAAAGCCCTGCGTAAATACGGTTTTGCCGACACCCAAATCGCCGTTTAAGCAGTAAATCTGTCCCGGATGTACGGACTGTGCCAGCCTGTATCCGGCTTCAAAGGTTTCTTTTGCGCTAGTTGTTTCTATGACCATATCTGCCTCCCACTTTTATCTGAAACGGCTTCAATTTTTTCTCTGCAATTGTAAGAAACGCATCCAGTTCATCACCGATGTCACGCAATGGAATGATATTAGCACGGACACTGGTAATATATAAAACAAGACTTTTTCCTGTACATTTAATCTTAAAAATGTCTTCCCAGAGCATTTCTTCGGTCACCGCCCCCTGCTGTAACAAAATCTTTTCTTCTGTAACTGTATATCGGACAGGTTCTTTAAAAGCTGCAACGGTTTTCATCTGCTGTTTCACTTTTAATTTCATGCCAATCGGTGTATACACGGTAAAAAAGAGCCCGAAAAAGCCCATCATCAGTGTATAGGAAATGTTGACCTGGCCTACGGATACTACGCAGATAATCAGTGCGACAATCCCAAACAACAATCCTGCCACACCGCCGACACTGTGGTAATTGTGGTATAATTTAAAATTCATCAAATCCTGTTCGGTAACCTGTGTTTCAAACTGCACCTGTAAGCCCTGTGGCTTGTTCGATTCACTCATAACTTTTCCTTTCTTAATTCAGCCCCGGCATTATCCGGACAATCTTTACTCTTTTTTAGTGCATAAATTTTGACAATCCGCTCAGATTCAGTCCTTCCTGTTTTTTCGGACGGTCCTTTTTTGTCCGGCGGTCTTTTGCCGGTCTGCTTATCTTTTTATTCTGCGCTTCTTTTTCATCCAAAATCATAGAAAGTGCAATTCTGCCTTTATTGGCATCCACTTCAATTACACGGACATCTACGATATCACCGACACTGACAACGTCTAACGGATGTTCGACACGTCTGTCACTTCTCATCTGTGAAATGTGTACCAGTCCGTCCTGATGTACACCAATGTCTACAAATGCACCAAAATCAATGACATTTCTTACCGTTCCCTTTAAAATCATGCCCGGCTGTAAGTCTTTCATTTCTAAGACATCTTTGCGTAAAATCGGCTTTGGCATTTCTTCTCTCGGGTCACGTCCCGGCTTTTCAAGTTCCTTGATAATATCCTCTAAGGTCATTTCACCGATTTCAAGCTTTTCGGAGAGTTCTTTTAAATTGTGAACTTTGCTTCTTAAACCAATTAATTCACCGGAAGTAATGGAATTGCTGTCATAACCCATTAACGCCAGCAGCTTCTTTGCTGCTTCGTAGCTTTCCGGGTGGACACTTGTTGCATCTAACGGATTGTCACCGCCTGTAATGCGCATAAAGCCCGCACACTGTTCAAATGCCTTTGGTCCTAACTTTGCCACCTTTAACAGCTGCTTTCTGTTCGTAAATCTACCGTTAGTTTCACGGTAGTCTACAATATTTTTTGCAACTGCCTTGGAAATACCTGAAATGTATTCCAATAATGAAGCGGATGCTGTATTTAAATCAACACCGACTTTATTTACACTGTCTTCTACGACACCGGTCAGGGTTTCGCTTAACTTTTTCTGATTCATATCATGCTGATACTGTCCCACACCAATCGACTTCGGTTCAATCTTTACAAGTTCGGCAAGCGGGTCCTGCACACGTCTTGCAATGGATACCGCACTACGCTGTGCTACGTCAAAATCAGGAAATTCCTCTGTTGCCAGCTTACTTGCCGAATATACGGACGCACCGGCTTCATTGGTAATGATGTAATCCACATCGTTTAAATTCATTTCTTTAATCATGTCTGCAATGATTTTTTCGGATTCTCTGGAAGCCGTTCCGTTCCCGCAGGAAATAAGCGTTACATGATATTTGTCAATGAGTTTTTTTACTTCACGCTTGGATTCTTCAACCTTATTGTGCGGCTCTGTCGGATAGATGACCTTTGTATCCAGCACCTTTCCCGTAGCATCTACAACAGCAAGCTTACAGCCTGTACGGAATGCCGGGTCCCAGCCGAGTACGACTTTTCCTGCAATCGGCGGCTGTAATAAAAGCTGTTCTAAGTTTTTGCCGAATACTTTAATTGCGCCATCTTCTGCTTTTTCTGTCAGACTGCTGCGGATTTCACGTTCGATTGCCGGTGCGATCAGTCTGTCATACGCATCTGCGATTGTTGCTTTTAATACCGGCGCTGTAAATTCATTTTCCGATGTCAGCACCTGTTTTTCCAGATATCTTAAAATGCGTTCTTCCGGCGCTTCAATCTTCACTGTTAAAAACTTTTCCGCTTCACCACGGTTAATCGCAAGGATTCTGTGTCCCGGAACGGTGCTTAAACTTTCATTGTAGTCATAGTAGGTTTCATAAACCGATTCTGCTTTTTCATCTTTGGCAATAGAAATGAGTTTCCCCTCTTTCATTGTAATATCACGGATATATGTTCTGTAGTCTGCCACATCGGAAATCTGCTCTGCAATAATATCCATTGCCCCCGCAATTGCCGCTTTGGCATCGGCTACTTCTTTTCCTTCTTCCGTACTGATGTACTTGGCGGCTTCCTCCTCTAACGGCTTGTCGGTATTTTGCTGTAAAATAAATTCTGCCAGCGGTTCTAAGCCTTTTTCTTTGGCAATTGTCGCTCTTGTTCTTCTTTTCTGCTTATACGGACGATATAAATCCTCTACGAGTACCATTGTTTCTGCCGCCAGAATCTGCTGCTTTAACTCGTCTGTTAATTTACCCTGTTCTTCAATGCTTGCGATTACCTGTTCTTTTCTATCTTCAAGATTGCGCAGGTAACGCAGTCTTTCATCTAAATTTCTTAACTGCTCATCATTTAATGCGCCTGTTGCTTCTTTACGGTATCTTGCAATAAACGGAATCGTACAACCCTCGTCAATCAGCTTGACAGCGGCTTCCGCCTGTGTTGCCTTTATCTGTAATTCTTCTGCTATCTTCTTGATAATGTCCATTCGTGTGACGTTCTCCTTTTTCTTCCCTTTTTTCTGAATTCTTATTATTATACCAGTTTGGGAGAGGTTTCGCAACTTTGAGCTGCGGCTGATTTGCAATCCATCATACCTTATGATAAGATTATAAAATGATACCAATAATTGCAAAAATGCAAAGCACGGAACAATCCGCAGGTATTATTATCAGGGGTTTCGACTCCAATATCATAAATATATGCAAATTAAGGAGGATTTCATGGATAATTACGACCCGAATAACTGGAGTGACAATAACAATACAAATCAAAATCAGAATATAAATGGAAACCAGCATCCGAATCAGAATTATTTTAATAATGACTATCCGGTGCCGCCGGCTAAACCAAAGGATAAGCTTGCGACTTTTTCACTGATTTTAGCCATTGCAGGCTGTGTGACTTCCATAGTGTATTACATCAGTCTGCCATGTACGATTTCAGCAATTGTACTGGCAATCCTTTCCCGCAGCCGCATTGGACGTTTTGAAGGAAAAGCGGTTGCCGGTTTATGTCTTGGCATTTCCGGTATTGTTTTAATGTTATTTTTCTTTGTTATGATGCTTTCCATTCTGCATGACCCAAGTTTAATAAATTATATGCAGGAATATATGTCCGTCTATGCTGTCGAGCCACGTGCATAGGCAGCATCAATAACAAACGGCAGTTTCTGCAAATCTGTATTGGATTACTCCGCTACACCAGCTTTGCAAAAACTGCCGTTTTTTCTTTATTTTTTACTTCTGTGGAATAAATACATCATAGATTGCGCGGATTGCCGCTTCAAAGTAGCGGTTTCTTACACCGACGATAATATTTAATTCGCTTGATCCCTGATCAATCATTTTAACATTAATCTTTGCATTAGACAGTGCAGAAATTACATTTGCGGCATTACCGACACTGTTTTTCATACCGCGTCCCACAACAGCGATTAATGCGAGGTTTGACTCTAATTCAATGCTGTCCGGATTCACGGCTCTGTGCAGTTCTGCAAGCACCTTCTGTTCTTTTTCCACAAATTCATCCTGATGTACAATGACTGTCATGGTGTCGATTCCTGACGGCATATGCTCAAATGAAATACCGTTATCTTCAAATACCTGAAGTACTTTTCTACCGAAACCGATTTCAGAGTTCATCATATCCTTATCAATGTTGATTGCTACAAAGCCCTTCTTTCCTGCGATACCTGTAATGATACATTCCGGGATACTGCAGGTCGTTTCTACAATCATTGTACCCTTATCTTCCGGTGCATTGGTGTTGCGGATATTAATCGGAATTCCTTCTTTTCTTACCGGGAAGATTGCGGATTCGTGTAATACGGAAGCACCCATGTAAGATAATTCTCTTAATTCCTTATAAGTAATAATCGCAATCGGCTTTGGATTTTCTACGATTCTTGGATCTGCTACAAGGAAACCGGAAACATCTGTCCAGTTTTCATATACATCTGCCTTTAAAGCTCTTGCCACGATAGAACCGGTTACATCGGAACCGCCTCTTGAAAATGTCTTTACCTGACCGTTTGGCATTGCACCGTAGAAGCCCGGAATAACGGCATTTTCTGTATTTGCAAGACGTTCGCTCATCACTTGATTGGTTTTTTCAGATTCAAATTCACCATTTTTATCAAAGCAGATTACGGTTGCTGCATCAATAAATTCATAGCCGAGGTAATTTGCCATGATGATACCGTTTAAATATTCACCGCGGGAAGCTGCATAGTCCTTGCCGGCCTTTGCAGCAAACTGCTTCTTAATTGTTTCAAACTGTTCTTCTAAGGAAAGCTTTAAGCCGAGCCCCTTGATGATTTCGTTGTAACGTTCCTTGATTGCCTTTAAGGATTTATCAAAATTTTTGCCTTCTTCTGCTTCGGCATAGCATTTGTAGAGCATATCCGTTACTTTCGTATCCTCTGAAAAACGCTTTCCCGGTGCAGACGGCACAACATATCTTCTGCTCTCTTCGGCACGGATAATGTTGCCAACCTTCTTAAACTGCTCTGCACTTGCTAATGAACTTCCGCCAAATTTAACTACTTTTACCATTTTTATGTAACTGCCTTTCTCTGTTATTTTTCAAATAAATGATTGATGATTGTATATCCTTTGTCGATATAATTGCCGCTTTCCTGCGCCTCTTTTTCATTGTAATTCCATGTGTGGCTCTGCTTGTTTGTGCTGTCATAGAGCATATACGGAACCGGGTCTGATACATGGGTTCTGATGGCTACCGGTGTCGGATGGTCCGGAAGAACTAACATTCTGAAATCCGTTCCTGCCGCTTCTAACTGCTCTGTCACACGCTTAATAATGCGCTTGTCGAGATTTTCGATTGCCTGCACCTTGCGCTCAAAGCTGCCCTGATGTCCCATTTCGTCCGGGGCTTCCAGATGAATGTATGCAAAATCCAAATCATCTTTTAACAGTGCTTCTACTGCTGCATCGGCTTTTCCTTCATAATTGGTATCGAGTCCGCCATTTGCGCCTTCTACCTCAACAACCTTCATATCCGCGCCGACTGCAATCCCCTTTAATAAATCTACCGCAGAAATCATTGCACCGGTATGTCCCGTCTTTTCAACAAACGGTGCCAGTGCCGGACGTGTGCCTGCACCCCAGAACCAGATGGAATTGGCAGGATTTAAGCCCTTTTTCATGCGTTCTACATTGATTGGGTGATTTGATAAAACGTCATAGCTTTTCTTCATCATTTCACGCAGCGCTTCTGTCTTTGGCAGATACTGTCCGATGACCTGTCCAAGTACATCATGCGGCGGTGTCAGTTCTACAACTTCACCCTTGTCCCAGATGGTTAAATGTCTGTAGCTTGTTCCAACATAGAATTTATAAATATCCGTTTCTAATTCTTTACGGACCGCTTCCAGTAATACAGCCGCATCTTCTGTTGAGATTTCGCTTGAACTGTGGTCAATAATCGTTTTTTCTTCATATGGAAGGTCGTCTGTGGATACCGTAACGATATTACAGCGCAGTGCCACATCGGTCGGTTTCATATCCACACCGACGCTTAACGCTTCGAGTGGAGAACGTCCCGTATAATATTCTCTCGGATTGTAGCCCAATACAGAAAGATTTGCCGTATCACTTCCCGGTGCCATACCTTCCGGTACGGTGCGCACCATGCCGATTTCGGATAATTTTGAATACTTATCCATTGCCGGCGTGTCTGCATAGTCAAGGGGTGTACGGTTGTCAAGTTCAGGAATATTCTTATCTGCCATTCCATCGCCTAAAACGATTAAATACTTCATGATTTTCTTTTCCTCATTTCCTTCTCATTTACTGTAACCGTCAGTTTTTTGTTTTAAATGGTTGTTTTATCAAAACGGATTCTGCCGGCAACATCAAACTGTGCTGCTGCCTGTGCAAATGCCTGTTCTGTCATATTGGCTGTTACAAGACCAAATTCATCATCCAGTCCGTCTACCGTAACTGTCTGTACTGCGTGGAATGCTTCTTTTGCTTTTTCAAGCGCCGCTCTGTCTTTAATTCTTACAAAGAAAGTGCGTTCTACTTCCATTGCACTGCCAAGTTCTAACTTTTCATAGCTCCAGAGTGTCATGACATTTCTGCCCTTATGCTTTACGCAGTCTACAACATCCGCAACAACCGCACTGGCTGTCGGAAGCTTTCCTGCACCTGCTCCGAAGAACATCACGTCACCAATGACATTTCCATGAATATAAATGCCGTTTAAGACGTCATTGACATTATAGAGCGGATGTGTAGCATCAATTAAAAACGGTGCTGTAATCGCATAAACCTTTTCATCTTTCTTAAAGCTTGTTGCAAGCAGTTTGACAACACAGCCAAGCTTTTCCGCATATGCAAAATCGGCTGTTGAAATCTTTGTAATGCCTTCTGTCTGGATTTCTTCAAACTTTACGGTTGAACCGAATGCAAGCGATGTCAGAATCGCAATCTTACGGCAGGTATCATAGCCTTCCACATCCGCTTCCGGATTGCGCTCCGCATAGCCTAAATCCTGTGCTTCCTTTAATACATCTTCATAAGAACTGCCTTCCTGGCTCATCTTTGTTAAAATGTAGTTGGTTGTTCCGTTTAAAATACCGGTAATCTGTGTAATCTCATCAGCTGTGAGTGACTGGTTTAACGGACGGATAATCGGAATACCTCCGCCGACAGATGCTTCAAACATGAAGTTTAAGTTTCTTTCCTTTGCCATTGCAAGCAGCTCCGGTCCGTGTTCCGCAACCAGTGCCTTATTGGAAGTACAGACACTCTTTCCGGCTTCCAGTGCTTTTTTTACAAATGTAAATGCCGGTTCAATGCCGCCCATAACTTCAACAACAACATCAATTTCTTTATCCTGAATAATGATGTCTACATCATGTACAATCTTTTCCTGAACCGGGTCGCCCGGAAAATCTCTTAAATCGAGGACATATTTTACCTCAATGCCTTCTCCTGCACGTTTTTCAATTGAATTTTTGTTGGTTTCAAGTACTTCAACAACACCTGAACCGACTGTTCCATAACCTAATACTGCAATTTTTGCCATCGTCTCTACCCTTTCCTATTCGCGACTTAATATTTTTAAATACCGCACACCCGGAAGCTGTTCAATCTCCTCAATCATCTTTGAAGAATCTCCGGTGCTTGGCAGAATATCCACACTCAATGTCAGCGATGCGACGCCGTTTACCGGTATAGTCTGATGAATTGTTAAAATATTTGCATGAAATTCTGCAACTTTTTTCAACACCAGTGACAACAATCCCGGTTCATCGTCCATTGAAAGGACAAATGTGATTGTTTTTCCTTTCACGTTATCACGGAATGGAAAAATATCTTCTTTATATTTGTAATAAGAACTTCTGCTGATACCAACCTGTTCTGTGGCATCCGCAACAGAAATCCCCTTTGTTTCAATAAGCCGGTTTGCCTGTGCAACTTTTAACAGAACCTCCGGCAGTGCTTTCTGCTTTACAACATAATATTTAATATTTTCGTCCATAATCCACCATCTTATTGTTTGTGTCTGTGTAGGAAATACAAGTGTTTTTCAGTGTTCGCGCATAAAAGACAACTGTATTCCCTGCAAAGAATAGTAACATACTCTACTGATAAATGCAAGAAAAAAATACCAACACGGTTATCATTTTTTGAACATACAAAAAAGAACAGTTTCACTGCCGGGCATATTTAATATCCCCTTATCAGTGTGAAACTGTTCTTTTTATCTTATGGCAGCTGCCAATTTGCTACTCTACGTGTCCGTTGACAACATTCCATATACCGTACTGATTGTCAGCTGTTCTCTCTGCCAAAGACACTCGCCAGATAGCGCATATCTTTGATATGACTGTCATTTAATTCGCCTTTTTTCATACGCCACTTCCAGTTCGTGCCAAGCGTGGACGGTGTATTCATGCGTGCCCAGTTGCCAAGCTTTAAAATATCCTGCACCGCAAAGATGACAAGATTGGCAACACTGCCGTAAGCGGCACGGAACACTTGATCTACCATGCGTTCTTTATCCCTTGTGTCCAGATAGTCATACGCATAACCGAGTTCCCAGTCCGGATGCTCGATAAAATAGCCCATCAATGTTTCATTGTCATGCGTTCCGCCGTAAACCACACAATTCTGCGTGTAATTATGTGGAAGATGCGGATTCTTTCTGTCGCCGCCAAACGCAAATTCCAGTACTTTCATTCCCGGATAGTTATTTTCTTCTAAGAGTTCATTGACCTCCGGTACCGATACACCTAAGTCTTCCGCAATAATCTTTTTATCGCCGATTGCACGGTTGATGACATCGGTTAATTTCTTTCCCGGTCCCATGCAGTATTCACCCTGTCTTGCATCCGGCATATCCGCAGGGATTGTATAATATTTCACAATGCCGATAAAATGGTCAATGCGGATGACATCGTAGAGCTGTGCGGATTTGTGCATCCGGCGATACCACCACGAAAAATCATCTTTTTCCAGCGTATCCCAGTCGTAGAGCGGATTACCCCATTTCTGTCCCAAATCCGAAAAGGCATCAGGCGGCACACCTGCCACTTTTTCGCACAGGCGGTCTTCATTTAACTGGAAATATTGCGACTCTGCCCATACATCGGCACTGTCATAGCCCATGTAAATCGGAATATCTCCGATAATTTCAACACCAATACTATTGACATAATTTTTAAGCTTCTGCCACTGCTTATCAAATTCATACTGAACAAATATCCAGAAATCAATATCATCCGCGAGCAGACTGCGATATTTTTTTAATCCTTCTTCGGTACGGAAACGGATATCATCGTCCCATTCCGACCACACAACACCGTTAAAATGCTCTTTAACCGCCATAAACAGCGCATAATTTTCAATCCAGTCTGCATTATCCCGTATGAAATTATCATACTTTTTATACTCCGGCAGTCCTGCTGCAAGCTTTACCTTGCTTTCACTGCGTACCGCTTTATAGCTTTCAAATGCTTTTCGCAGTACCGCAAAACGGTTCTGATACATTTTTTCATAGCTGACATAACACTCATTACCCAGTCCGATATCGGTATTCTGCGTAAAGTTTCCGTTTCCGGCTTCTTCCTCTGAAATATGCACCGGAACTTTTCCGTCACCCCAGTCAACTGCCAGCATATCACTTTTTAGCAATAAACCGTCTTCTGCGAGCATATCCAGGTCTATAAAATACGGATTACCCGCGAATGCCGAATAGGACTGATACGGGCTGTCGCCATACGTGGTTGATCCGATTGGAAGTACCTGCCAGTACTTATGGTTACATGCTCTGACAAAGTCCGCAAATTCATATGCCGCTTTGCCCATTGTTCCGATTCCGTAATCGGACGGCAGACTGCTGATTGACATCAGAACCCCCGCACTTCTGTCAAATGTCTGCTTCTTTGTTTCATTTTTCATCATTGCCACCTCCATGTCCCCTTGCAGCAATTTAAGCTTTACCCGTTCTGCAGTTCTTCTGTAATTTTTTTCACATCTTCTGCTTCATCATCTGAAAGCAGTTTTTCAACATCAAGTAATAAAATTAATTTACCATCTACATTGGCAACCCGGTCCAAATACTGTGTATCTGCTTTGACTAACATGGACGGCATTGGCAGAATATGACTTTCATCAATATCATTAATTTCAAGCACTTCATCCACTTCCAGTGCAAGCTTTAATCCGCCCGAACTAATGATAATCGTACTTTCTGCTGTTGCTTCCTGCTCTTTTCCAAATTTTCTTGCAAGGCTGTATACCGGAATGACTTCATTTCTCATGTTGACAATTCCTTTAATATAACTCTGTGAATTCGGCACAGGAACAACATTTAAATCTTTTTCAATTGACTGCACCAGATTAATATCCACGCCATACATTTCTTTCCCCAAAAGGAATACAACTGGTTTTACATAATTTGCCATACTTTCCTCCATTCTGACAGCCGGCTGTGTACACATTTCTATATCTTATGCACACAATCCTGCTCTTTTGTCCGCATTTTTATTCTGCCTTTTTACCGGTACTCAGCCAGATTAAATAAGCATTGATAAAAGGATCAATGTTTCCATCCAAAACACTCTGGGCATTTCCCACATCTTTATTGGTTCTGTGGTCTTTTACCATTGTATAAGGCTGTAAAACATAACTGCGTATCTGGTTACCGAAATTGATGTCCTTGACATCTCCACGGATATCCGAGGTCTTTTCGGCATTTTCCTGCTGCTTTAACAAATACAGTTTTGCCTTTAACATCTGCATTGCTTTATCTTTGTTCTGATGCTGTGAACGTTCATTCTGGCACTGTACAACAATTCCTGTCGGAAGATGCGTGATACGGATTGCAGAAGACGTCTTGTTGATATGCTGACCGCCGGCACCACTGGAACGATACGTATCAATCCGCAGATCATCCGGATTAATCTCTATGTCTATATTTTCATCAATATCCGGCATAACATCACACGATACAAACGAGGTCTGCCTTTTTCCTGCCGCATTAAACGGTGAAATACGGACTAAACGGTGTACGCCATGCTCGGACTTTAAATGTCCGTAGGCATCCGGTCCTGAAATCTCTATCGTAACAGACTTTACACCGGCTTCTTCACCTTCAAGATAGTCTATCACTTCGGTTGTGTATCCTTTGCGTTCCGCCCATCTCGTATACATACGCATCAGCATCTGGCACCAGTCACAGCTTTCCGTGCCACCCGCCCCTGCATGCAGTGTCAGAATCGCATTGCTTCTGTCGTATTCGCCTGACAGCAGGGTTTCTATGCGCAGTTCTTCCAGATGTTCTTCAAATGTCGTAATTTCACTGTCAATTTCCGGCAGAAGGGAGGCATCATTTTCCTCCTCCGCCATCTCAATCAGCGTTTTTGTATCTTCCAGTCCCCGGACTAAAGCATCATATTTTTCAAAAGAATCCTTTAAGGCTTTTAATTCTTTCATCGCCTTCTGGGACTTTTCCGTATCGTCCCAGAAGCCCGGCGCTTCCATATCCGCCTCCAGTTCTTCAATTCTTTTCTGCTTATTATCTAAGTCCAGTGAATTTTTAATCTGTTGAAGCGGCTTATCATAATCTGATATTTTGTATCGATACTGGTCTAATTCTACCACTTTCCATACCTCACAATCAATATTTATGCCTGTCTTCCACAGCAGTTTTTATACTTTTTGCCACTGCCGCACGGACACAGGTCGTTTGGATAAACCTTTTTTTCCACACGCTTTACAGGACCTTTTACGGAAGCACCTTCATCTTTATTGGTTCCCGTTACTTTGGCTACCTGCTCACGTTCTACTTTCTGCTCTACCTGAATATGCATGAGCAGTCTTACCGTATCTTCCGTAATCGCGGTTGTCATGGCATCAAACATATCGTAGCCCATCACCTTGTACTGTACAACCGGATCACGCTGTCCGTATGCCTGAAGACCGATACCCTGCTTTAACTGGTCCATATCATCGATATGATCCATCCACTTTCTGTCGATAACCTTTAATAATACGACACGCTCGATTTCACGGATCTGTTCCGGTTCAGGGAACTGTGCTTCTTTGTCTTCATACATTTTCAAAGCCTTTTCCTTTAATGTATGCAGTAATTCATTCTTATTCTTAATCGATTCATCATATACAACCGGTTCTAACGGAATGGTCGGCAGTAATAATTCATTAATTTCTGTGTAATCCCATTCCTTCGGCGAAGCATCTTCTCCGATGCAGCGGTTGACAACACTTTCTACAAAGTCCGTAATCATCTTAATCACAGAGTTACGCATACTTTCGCCGTTTAATACGCGGTTTCTCTCCGCATAAATGATTTCACGCTGTTCATTCATAACCTGATCATACTGTAACAGATGGCTTCGGATACCGTAATTATTGGTTTCAATCTTCTTCTGTGCTTTTTCAATCGCACTGCTTAACATCTTATGCTCAATCCGCTCGTTTTCATCAACGCCGAGTGCATTAAAGACGTTCATTAAACGTTCCTGTCCGAACAGACGCATCAAGTCATCTTCAAGTGAAATGTAAAATCTTGATTCACCCGGATCACCCTGACGTCCTGCACGACCGCGCAGCTGGTTATCAATTCGTCGGGATTCGTGGCGTTCCGTACCAATAATTTTTAAACCGCCTGCTGCTCTTGCTTCTTCATCCAGCTTAATATCCGTACCACGTCCTGCCATATTGGTCGCAATCGTAACTGCACCATGCTTACCTGCCTGCGAAACGATTTCCGCTTCTTTTTCATGGTACTTGGCATTTAACACGTTATGCTGGATACCTTTTTTGCGGAGCATTTCACTTAACAGCTCGGAAGTTTCAATTGTAATCGTACCAACAAGTACCGGCTGTCCCTTTTCATGGGATTCGATAACAGACTCAACAACCGCATTGAATTTGCCTTTTTTTGTCTTGTATACGGCATCTTCTAAATCCACTCTGGCAACCGGTCTGTTCGTCGGCACTTCAACAACGTCCATGTTATAAATTTCACGAAATTCTTTTTCTTCCGTCAGCGCTGTACCGGTCATACCGGCTTTCTTTTCAAATTTGTTAAAGAAATTCTGGAATGTAATGGTTGCAAGGGTCTTACTTTCTCTTTTAACCTTTACGTGTTCCTTCGCTTCAATTGCCTGATGCAGACCGTCTGAATATCTTCGTCCCGGCATGATACGTCCTGTAAATTCATCAACGATTAAAACTTCATCATCTTTTACAACGTAGTCTTTATCCTTAAACATCAGGTTGTGTGCACGCAGTGCCAGTGTCACATTATGCTGGATTTCCAGATTTTCCGGGTCTGCGTAGTTGTCAATGTGGAAGAACTGTTCAACCTTGTGGACACCCTGCTCGGTAAGGTTGACAACCTTATCCTTTTCATTAACGATAAAGTCACCGTCTTCTTCCATTTCTTCCTGCATGATTGCCTGCATCTTAGTCATCTCGCCCTTGTATTCGCCGCGCTGTAACTGGCGTGCAAGGACATCACACAATTCATAAAGCTTCGTAGACTTACCGCTCTGCCCTGAAATGATAAGCGGTGTTCTTGCCTCATCAATTAATACAGAATCGACTTCATCGATGATACAGTACTTGAGATTTCTAAGTACCAGCTGTTCTTTATAAATTGCCATGTTATCACGCAGATAATCAAAACCAAGTTCATTGTTGGTTACATATGTAATATCACAGGCATATGCTGCTTTTCGTTCTTCTTCTTTTAAATCATGAAGGACAATGCCGACCGTCAGTCCTAAAAACTGATGAATCTGTCCCATCCACTCTGCATCTCGCTTTGCAAGATAGTCATTGACAGTAACAACAAGTACGCCTTCTTCTGTCAGGGCATTTAAATATGCCGGAAGGGTACAAACGAGTGTCTTACCTTCACCGGTACGCATCTCTGCAATACGTCCCTGATGCAGAATAATACCACCGATAATCTGTACTCTGTAATGTTCCATGCCAAGGACCCTGCGTCCGGCTTCCCGGACAACCGCATAGGCTTCCGGTAAAATATCATCAAGAGTTTCCCCTTTTTTTAATCTTTCCTTAAATTCTTTGGTCTTTCCTTTTAATTCTTCGTCACTATATGCCATCATTGTGTCACGATAGCTTTCCACTTTGTCAGCAATTGGTGCAATTCTTTTCAGCTCATGCTGGCTGTGTGTTCCAAATAACTTTTGCGCTAATCCCATTTTAATCTCCATTCCGCCGCGCAACCGGCATTTCAATTTCAACGATTGGGCGTATCCCTGATACACTATGCCACATTGCTCTATTGTACCACTCATTCCATAATTAGGCAAGTAAAACGCGCCGCTCTTTCACTGGGATTCCCGCCCTTTCTTCTGTTTTACATAAATTTCACATTATGACTGACATAAAAAAGCCGGCAGTACGGAAAATCATCCCATCCCGTACTGCCGGCTTCTTTCGCTTATTTATTTAGTTTTATGAAGAACTAATCCAGTTCCGGTTCAATGAGTCCGTATGTGTTGCCTTTTCTCTTATACACAACATTGACTTCTTCTGTTTCTGAATTGAAGAATACATAGAAGTTATGTCCTAATAATTCCATCTGTACACATGCTTCTTCCGGATCCATTGGCTTAATGCCAAATCTCTTTGTACGAATAATCTTTACTTCATCTTCATCATTGTAGTCTTTATCTACAAATTCCTGAGCAAATGCTGCTGCATTCTGATGCTTGTCTACGATCTTATTCTTGTACTTTTTGAGCTGACGTTCGATAACTTCTTCTACCAAATCGATGGAAACATACATATCGCTGCTTACCTGCTCGCTTCTGATAATATTGCCTTTGACCGGAATCGTGACTTCTATTTTTTGTCTTTCCTTCTCAACGCTTAAAGTTACGTTCACTTCTGTTTCTGGAGCAAAGAATCTGTCAAGCTTACCAAGCTTTTCTTCTACTGCTGACTTTAACCCTTCTGTAACATCGATATTTCTTCCTGTAATAATAAAACGCATGATGTCCAACTCCTTTATTGTGTATTTTCATCGTGGTATTGCTAATGAACACCATCTATCTGATGTATTTATTATAACACAATTTTGGATTTAGACAAGCAAATTCACACAATTTATTCTTTTTTATGATATTTTTTATTCAAAAATAAGATGGGCTTTTTTACTGGCTATGCAACAGATTTGTCAAGCCTTTTCGCCCTGTTTTTTTGCGTAAAATTGCGATTTATGATTTTTTAACAAAACATGTATTCTGTTTTACAAACTTATCCCCATTGTGGAAATACACACATTCCATTGTGGATAATGTGGATAACTCTGTGCATAACTTATTTTCACGCAAAAAACGGACTTTTTGCGTGGGGATAACTTCGGAATAATTTGTCAATGAATGTCGATAATTTTTTGAGATGTGTAAAGATGCCTCTTGTTTTTAGCAGAGTTGCACAAGCGCCTTTTTGTCAATTATTTTTTGAGAAATATTTATATTCCAACAACTGTGTGCATTTGTTTGAATCTTTTTTCTTTTTACTGTAAGATATATGATGATATCCGGGTCAAAGCAGAGCGTAGACAAGAGAGTGTACAATACCCTTATCCAGGGGATTTTGATCCGGGATTTGCCGGATATGCGGCATTTACAATATTGAAATTTTTCAGAATCGAGGTTTTATAACAGATATGTGCAAAACAGTTTTAATCACAGGAGCTTCCCGCGGTATCGGCCGCGGCATTGCACTCTCTTTTGCAAAGAAAGGCTGGCAGGTTGCCTTAAACTGTCGTCAGAATGTGGAACAGTTAAATGAAACAAAGGCGCTGGTATGTAAGGGCGGTGCAAAATGTGCTATTTTTCCTGCCGATGTGAGCGACTATACACAAACGGAAAAAATGTTTGGGGATATTGAACAGACCTTTGGTGGTGTGGATATTCTCATAAATAATGCAGGAATTTCTATAATCGGACTTTTTCAGGATTTGTCACGTGCAGACTGGATGCGGCTGATGGATACAAATGTCGGCTCTGTTTATAACTGCTGCCATTTTGCCATTCCGCATATGGTACATGAAAAATGTGGAAAAATCATTAACATTTCTTCAGTCTGGGGGATTGCAGGTGCAAGCTGCGAAGCCGCATACAGCGCTTCTAAAGGAGCTGTTAATGCCTTAACCCGCGCACTGGCAAAGGAACTTGCACCGAGCAATATTCAAGTCAATGCCATTGCCTGCGGTGCAATTGATACAGATATGAATGCTTTTTTAAGCGAAGATGAACGTGCTTCTTTAATAGAAGAAATTCCAGCCGGACGTCTTGGAACACCTGCGGAAGTTGGCTCACTGGTACAGTCTTTATGCAGTGACAGCGGCTATCTTACCGGGCAGGTTATCCAGCTTGACGGCGGATGGATTTGATTTATTTGATATACGACCGCTCAACGGTTACGACTGCAAAGCACTTCGGATTTTTTTTCTGAATGGCATTATGAACCATATCCTGTACCTCTTTGTCGGTATATTTATACTGATGCGGTACAACTAAATCAAAGATGAGATTGGTAAGGTATGGGCCTTTAGTGCTTCTAAAATCGTGAATGCTTAAACGGTCATCAATTTCTGCAATAACTTCCAGCACCATTTCTTTTAATTCTTCCACTTCTTTATCATCATTGACAACCGGATCCATGTGAATGGATATGCCGCAGTGCAGCTGACCGGCTACTCTGTGTTCCGCAATATCAATAATATCATGTGCGGCAAGCAGGTTCATTGTATACGGCACTTCTGCATGAAGGGTAACAAAAACCCTTCCCGGTCCATAATTATGTACAATCAAATCATGGATTCCGATAATATGCTCATCTTCCATAACCAGTTCCTTTAACTGTCTCACAAAAGATTCTTCCGGCGGCTGTCCAAGAAGCGGATAAACCGTTTCTTTAGCTGCCTCAAATACCGCCACTACGGCACCTGCCAGTCCGTCGATATTTACTCCGGTAAATGTCGTAATCAGAAGCGATACCAGTACCACACCGGTTGCGATACAGTCGGAAAGACTATCTGCCGCTGTTGCGCGCATGGCTGCAGAATCAATCCGCTTTCCCAGCGAGGTATTAAAATATGCCATCCAGAATTTTAATGCAATCGAACCCGCCAGAATCACAACCGATACAACGCTAAATTCCATCGCCTCCGGCTGAAAGATTTTTATAACCGAATCTTTAAACAGTTCAATTGCCATTACGATAATAACTGCCGATACAATCATTCCGGCGATATATTCGATTCTGCCATGTCCAAATGGATGGTCTGTATCCGCCGGCTTGCCTGCCATTTTAAAGCCTGCCAGCGTTACAATGGATGAACCGGCATCGGATAAGTTATTGAAGGCATCTGCCGAAATGGATACGGAACCGGTAATGATACCTGCAAAAAATTTACATGCAAATAAAATCAGGTTGCATATAATTCCTACAATTCCCGCAAAAATCCCGTAGTTTTCCCGCACTTTAATGTCTTTCACATTTTTATAATCCTTTATAAATATTTTTAAAAGTCCTTCACTCATATTTTCCTCTTTTCCGCCTCCATCTTTATTCCACAAATTTTTAGCACCCTCGTATTTATTCGTTATTACTATTATATATACACTATTTTGACAGAATTTCCTAGCAAATTTATATTTTTCCATGTATAATGCTTTATATAAGAAGAAATGCAGGTAAACCTACATAGCATTTTGCTTCGCAAAACAAGGAGGTAAAATCCTCTGCTCCTGCTTAGAGCAGTCGCATTTTGCTTCGCAAAACAAGGAGGTAAAATCCTCTGCTCCTGCTTAGGGCAGTCGCATTTTGCTTCGCAAAACAAGGAGGATTGTATGTTGCAACTTTTTCCTACTGCCACTCCGGAGGAGGTCGGCATTGACAGCCAATGGCTGATGAATTTTTGTAAACGGCTGGAAGAACAGCAGCTTCCACTGCACAGTGCCTTGATTATGCGGCACGGAAAGGTGTGCATGGAAACTTACTATAAACCTTATACACGTGATACCCTGCACCGTATGTTTTCCGTCACTAAAAGCTTTGTATCTTTGGGTATCGGACTGCTTGAGGCCGAAGGAAAATTATCCCTTGATGATAAAATTGTGGATTTTTTCCCTGAAAAGCTGCCAAAGCCGGGTGTACATCCCTATATAGCGATGATGACAATCCGTGATATGCTCACAATGAGAACCTGTCATGACAAGACAACGTACAAAGCACCTGGCGTTACCGACTGGGTGGCTTCGTTTTTTACCGTACCCCCGACACATGTTCCCGGCACGAATTTTTCCTACGATACTTCATCTACACATACACTTGGCGCATTAATTGAAAAATTAAGCGGTATGGACCTGCTTTCTTACCTGCGTTTTAAATTTTTGGACGAAATCGGATTCTCTGCCAATGCGTATATTTTAAAAGACCCTAACGGTGTCAGCATGGGCGGTTCGGGACTCTGTGCCACACCGTATGATTTGCTAAAGGTCATTTACCTGATTGCCAATGACGGTGTATGGCAGGGCAAGCAACTTCTGCCTTCCGGTTATGTCCGTGCAGCAAAATCTATGCAGAGTGACCCTTACGGCAGACAGTCCTCACTTGAAGAATTACAGGGCTATGGCTATCAAATCTGGATGACACGCCATAACGGCTATGTTTTATTCGGCATGGGCGGACAACTTGCACTGTATGTGCCAGATAAAGATATTTTCATGGTAACAACTGCCGATGCACAAGGACGTCAGGGCGGTGTACAGCTCATTTACGAAGCCTTCTGGCATGAAATTTATGACAAAATCGCCACGGATTCCCTGCCTGCTGCCACACCGGAATACACTGCCGCTTTTTTAGAATATTGTAATACAAGAACATTGTTTGTTCTGCCGGGCAGTCTGACTTCACCCGTTTTGGCGGATATCAACGGTATAACTTATCAAATGGATGAAAACATCTGCCAGATGAAGACGATGAAGGTGGATATTGCCACCGATACCGGACTCGGAACACTGACCTATGAAAATGCTTCCGGTGTCCATACCCTTTCCTTCGGACTGGGTTATAACGCCTTCGGTCAGTTCCCGGACTATGATTTAAAATATGCCGCTTCTGCAGCTTTCCGCATGGAAAACACACTACTGGTTAAGATTCAGATTATTGATTCCGCCATCGGCAATCTCTTTTTCAGTCTGAATTTTAAGGGAGATTATGTGACAGTAATGCTCCGAAAAATTGAGGAGAGTTTGTTTGGAGAGTATAATGGGGTCTTTAGTGGACGTAAAATTTAATACAGAGATGTAAGAAAGAGAACCACAAAGGGCCGCCTTGACGTTGTCACTTGACTTCGGCTGCCCTTTGTGGTTCTCTCTATCTACTGTATTGAATTTTCCTATGAGGAGTACAGAAAGTTTTTATACAAGTAATGGTTATTCACAATACAGTCTTTAATATCACGTCAATGCGATGTTCATATGTGTGATATTGTACAATTTTCTTTAAACCGTTTTGTGCGATGGTCTTTCTTTCATCTTCATGGTCCAGATAATATTCTGCCTTGCGCATCATATCGTCTAAGCTGTCATAGTAAACGAGGTCTTTTCCATTTTCAAAGAAATCCCCCAGTTCAATCTGATAATTGGTCAGCAGAAATCCGCCTGCCCCTAAAATATCCCATATCCGCAGCGGCAGTCCCGTTCGGATATTGCGGATTGTAAAATTCATATTAATGTCGGATTCGTGAAAAACCAGCGGCATTTCCTCACGGTAATCCACACTTTCCCTTACATGCACGCCGCGAAGTCTGTCATCGGTTCTGTCTGTATACAGATTCACCTCAAACCGGGATGCCAATGCATTTAAATTGCGGATACGCTCTTTCTGTGCCGTTTTAAAACCCAGATAAGTTGAAGAAAAGACAAGCTTGATATCGGAAAATGCCGTATCCGACTGATGAAAGTCAATAATTTCACAAAGCCGCTCTAAAATGTCTGCTGTCAACAGGCGGTCAAACACATTATCCCCGTATAAATCCAGCTGGGCTTCCATGCATGCATCAAAATAGCCCTGTAAATACTCCGGCAGTTTATCTTCAATGGCATCGTATGAATTTTTATAATACAGACCACCGACAAAGGAAATATCCCCGCGGTATTTTCCCTTTTCTTTTTCGGACGCTGCTTCTATGCAGTTTTTTACGCGCTCTGCGTTAACTGCCAGCGGCAGATAATATACATGTTTCACACCCATCTGCAAAAACCGGTAGTAGTCAAATTTATCAAATAAAAATATGTAATTGCACTCGTTAAAAACCGAGGTGTCAAACATCGTCAGCATCGGTGAATCCACAGTCCATGCAATGTATTTTTTCTGCTCCGCCTGACAGGCATTAGACACCCGTGAAAAATAATTGGCAGAAAAAACAAGGTCGTACTCCGCAACGACTTCTTTGAGTCTTCGGATATCTGTCCCTTTCCGCTCGTCCGGCATTTCCTCGTAATATTCTACTGTATGTCCGAAGCTTTCAAATGCTTCTGCAATATCCTCCTGGTGAAAAACACTCCACCGGTATATTAAAATTTTCATGTTTTCACCTCGCCTTTTATCTTCTTCATATTATAATGCCAGGGTCTGCGGTTTATTTGGTAAACTGTACGGTATCACGTTCTGTGGGTACTGCCTGCGCAAAAAACTCCTGCACGGCAGCTTCATACTCTGCCATATTCCGGGATTTGCGGATTTTTTTGAATGCCTTGTCCGCATTGTCAAAGTACGGCTTCTGATAAAACCACAGCTCTTTCATTTTATGAATCGTATTCTTATCGCCCGACATAATTTTTAGATATTCGTGATAAATGCGGTCGTGAAACTGACGGAGGCATGTGGTGTCCTCGTGTGTTGTGGCAGTCCTGCTTTCCTCTGTGGCAATCTGCTCTATGAGTGCCGGATTTCCGATAAATCCTCTGCCTATCATCACTCTGTCCGCTGACGGGAAGCGTTCTTTAAAACGCCTGTAATCAGCAATTGTAAAGAGATCGCCGTTGTAGCATACGGGATTTGTGCTTTTTTCCAGTGCCTTTTCAAAATATTCCAGCCGCGGCTTATTTTTATAGTAGTCTTTCTGCACGCGCGGGTGGAGTATCAGTTCCTCAAACGGATAACGGTTATAGATATCTAACAGCTGGTCAAATTCTTCCGGTTCTTCCATGCCGAGCCTTGTCTTTACGGATAATTTCACCTTTTTGTCCGCAAGCAGCTCATTTTCATAAATCTGTGCAAAAAATTCGTCCAGCTCATCGGGTACGGATAAAAAGCCCGCCCCGCGCTTTTTTGCCACAACCGTTCCGGACGGACAGCCCAGATTCAGATTCAGTTCGGTATAGCCTTTTTCATATAAAAGCCGTGCCGCATTTATAAATAAATCGGCACGGTTGGTCATTATCTGTACCGCCAGCGGCATATTGACGTTATTATCCGGATTCATGTCACGCTGTTCCCGCGCCGTAAAACCGTTGGTCTGATTGGGTGAAATAAACGGCACAAAATATTTATCAATCCTGCCTTTTCCGTAAAATTCTTCATAAGCATTTCTGTAAATGTGCCCTGTAACCCCTTCAAGCGGTGCAAAATAAATCTTCATTTTAATCGAGTTCTGCCTTTCCTGTATATAATTCGTAGTAACGGCCTTGTCTTTGCAGAAGCTCTGTGTGCGTTCCGCGTTCAATAATCCTGCCGTGTTCCAGTACCATAATCATATCGGAATTTCGTATCGTTGACAAGCGGTGTGCAATGACAAATGTGGTGCGGTCTTTCATCAGTGCGTCCATGCCTTCCTGAATCTGCCGTTCCGTAATCGTATCAACCGAGCTGGTCGCTTCATCCATCACCAGTACCGGTGCTTTGGAAAGTGCGGCTCTTGCAATATTTAAAAGCTGTCTCTGTCCCTGGCTTAAATTCGCGCCGTCCCCTTCTAATACTGTATCATATCCGTTTTGCAGACGTCGGATAAAGGCATCGGCATTGGCGGTTTTTGCCGCCGCAATCACTTCTTCATCAGCTGCATCCAGTCTTCCGTAGCGGATATTTTCCATGACAGTACCGGTAAATAAATGCGTATCCTGCAAAACAAGTGCGATATTTTCGCGCAGCGACTCCAGCCCGTTTTCCCGGATATCCACACCGTCTATCGTAATCTTTCCTTCCCAGATTTCATAAAAGCGGTTTAACAGATTGGTAATGGTCGTCTTGCCTGCGCCCGTTGAACCGACAAACGCAATTTTTTGTCCTTTTTTTGCATGCAGGCTGATGTCTTTTAAAACCGGCTGATTTTCAAGGTATCCAAACGTCACATGCTCCATGCTGATTTCGCCCTGCACATTTTCAAGCTTTTTACCGGAAATATCTTCGACTTCCAAATCCATAATGTCAAAGACACGTTCTGCGCCCGCAAGTGCCGAAAATATGGTGTTCATCTGCATGGTGATTTCATTAACCGGGCGGGAGAACTGCCTTGCATAGGTCACAAAAATACTCAGACCTCCGACATCAAAACCTTTAAATACACACAGGATTCCGCCAAGCATAGCTGTTAGTGCATAGTTTAACTGACCGAGATTTCCCACAACCGGACCCATAATACCGCCGAAAAACTGTGCTTTCTGCTGTTTGTCCCGCAAATCGTAGTTGTATTCCTTAAAAGCTTCAAGGGCTTTGTCTTCATGATTAAATACTTTCACTACGCGCTGGCCCGATACCGTTTCTTCAATGCACGCATTTAATCTGCCCAGAGCTTCCTGCTGTCCCACGTAATATTTTCTGCTCTTTTTAACCAGAAATTTTCCGGCGCTTAAAATGAGCGGCACAATAACCAGCGTAATCAGCGCCAGTAAAATGTTGGTATAAATCATCATGCAGAGCGTACCAATTACAGTAATGATTCCTGATATCAACTGTACAAGAGTGCTGTTTAACATTTCACCGATAACATCGACATCATTGGTATAGCGGCTCATTAAATCTCCTTTGGTATGGGTATCAAAAAACCGTAGCGGCAGCTTTTCCATATGCACAAATAAATCACTGCGCAGGCGCACCAGTGCTTTCTGAGAAAGTACCAGCATAATGCGGTTCTGTAAATACGCTGCCATCACGCCCAACAAATACACCGCCAGCATGACGATTAACGCCCCTGCCAGTTTCTTTAAATCGGCAGATGTTTTTGCCGGAATAATATAGTCATTAATAATCGGTCTTAACATATAGGAAGCGGCAAGCGTACTTACTGTGCCTGCCACAACACATAAAAGTGCTGCCGCCAGCATCCACACATCTTTTTTCATATAAGAAAAAAGCCGCATAACGGTATGCTTCATATTTTTCGGTCTGGCTGCTTTAGAGCCGATTCCGCGGCGGTTCGTACCGCGCATTGCACCTGTTACTCCTCCCATTGGCGGCATAGTTACTCCTCCCTTCCGTTCTGTACATCATAAATTTCACGGTAAACCGGACAGTCTGCAAGAAGCTGTTCATGTGTGCCAAAGCCTGCCGTCTTTCCGTTATCCAGTACCAGTATTTCATCCGCATCCATGACGGAACGGATCCGCTGTGCAATAATAATCTTTGTCATATCCTTGTATTCCGAATGCAGTGCTTCGCGGATCGCGCGTTCTGTCGCCGTATCCACCGCACTGGTGGAATCATCTAAAATAAGGATTTTCGGACACTTTAATAAAGCTCTTGCAATGCACAGCCGCTGTTTCTGACCACCGGATACGTTATTTCCGCTCTGCTCTAAACGGGTCCGGTAACCGTCTTTAAAACTGTCGATAAACCCTGCTGCCTGTGCATTTTGCGCGGCCTTCCGGACAGCTTTTTCATCGGCATGTTCATCTCCCCATTTTAAATTTTCAGTGATGCTGCCGGAAAAAAGCGTATTGTTTTGCAGCACCATACCGATGCCTTCCCGCAAAGGCTTTAAACCGTAATCCCGCACATTGATTCCATCAACGAGCACCGTCCCCTCATCGGTGTCATACAGGCGGGGTATCATGGACACGAGCGTACTTTTTCCACTTCCGGTCGACCCGATAATGCCAAGGGTCTTTCCGGCTTCCAGTTTAAAACTGATATTCTCAATGACCCATTCGGGACTGTTTTTGTAATATCGGAAGGATACATTTTGAAATTCAACACTGCCCTCACAGACTGCTCTGTCCTTATGCTTCGCATTTTCATCCGTCAGGTCAATCTTTTCATCGAGAACTTCACCGACACGGCGAAAAGATGCTATGGCACGCGCCCAGTTTAAAAATGCAATCGAAAGCATAGTAAGACTGGACATAATCTGCACGATGTAATTGATAAATGCCGTCAAATCGCCAACCTGCATATTTCCGGCAACAATCATATTACCACCCGACCAGACAACAACCACGGTTGTAATATTCAGTGCCAGTGTCATCAGCGGTGTATACAAAAGCATAGTTTTCATTGCCGTCAGATTGGCTTCTTTTAATTGCTGATTTCTTTTTTCAAAACGCATTTCTTCATAGTCGCCCCGCACAAAGGACTTTATCAGCCGGATACCCACCAGTCCTTCCTGAATACAGGAATTGAGTGCATCCAGTTTTTCCTGCAAGGTTCTAAACTGCGGAAATGCACGCCGCATGATGACTACAATAAGGACTGCCAGCACCGGCAGGACGATAATGAATATCGCCGCCAGCTTCGGGCTGATGACAAATGCCATCACCATCGCTCCGATTAAAATGCCTGGCGAGCGCAGACACATTCTGAGTGTCATCATAATCATATTCTGAATCTGTGTGATGTCGTTGGTTAATCTTGTTATTAATGAACCGGTACTGAAATTGTCGATATTCTGAAAGGAAAACTGCTGGATTTTTTCAAATAAATCCATGCGCAGATCCGCGCCGAAATTCATCGCCGCTTTAGAAGCAAACCATGCGCCTAAAACACCGCCAACTGCCATTATTACTGCGATAAATCCCATAATGACGCCTATTTTTATAATATACGCGACATTTCTTTCTGCAATACCCTGATTGATTATCTTTGCAAGCATGTACGGCAGTAACACATCACCGACAACTTCCATCATCATAAAGCAGGGACCTAAAATATAGTATTGTATATAGGGTCTGATATATTTCCAATATCTTTTCACTTGCTGCACCTCATTTCTTTTATATTTATTGTGATTTTGCAATGAAAAGTTTTATAATTTTACTGCACCGGCAGGTCTGCGGGCTATGCTAAGGCCGTCCGGTGCTTTCATTGACAAGTTTATTTTATATGAATTATCGTTGACATTCAATTCATAATTGGGGTATATTTATTCCACCGTGGAATAAATAGTCAATCATCTAATTACAGGCAATTTAAAAGTCTGCCACTCACCGCAGGGGGAATAAATAAGCAAGCTGCTCAACATAGGGGAATAAATAAGCAATCAGCTCAACGTGTTACTTGACTTCGCCGATTGCTTATTTATTCCCTGCGCTAGGGAGTGGTGGACGAAAGGCTGATGAATTGTCTGAAAGAGCGGGGACACTTTTTATTCCTTGTGTGGGCTGGTTTTTCCTTATATATAATACAGTTGGAGGTTTTGTCTAATGAATTTGAATGTTCGGTATCTGGAGGAGTTTGTGACTTTGACGGAGAAGAAGAATTTTTTGGAGGCGGCGGAATGTCTTTTTATTTCGCAGTCGTGTCTGTCGAAGCATATTAAGAAGCTTGAAACTGAAATTGGTGTGGAACTTTTTGAGCGTACAACGCGGACGGTTGTTCTTACGGAGTTTGGACAGATGCTGCTGCCATATGCGCGAAAGATGGTCAGTCTGGAATATGAATTTGAAAAAAATGTGCACCGCAAGATTCATCAGGACAGCGGCAATATTGTGCTTGGGTCGATTCCTTCAATGAAACAGCACGCGATTACGGCACTGATTGCAGGATTTTTAAATGAGAATCCCGATATGACATTGCAGACGATTGAGGGCGATTCTACATTTGTAAAAGAACTGCTCACGGACGGCAAATGCGATATTGCATTTTTAAGAAGTGAATCGTCTTCTGTGAAGGAATTTAACAGTATCCCTTATATGATTGATTACCTGACCGCCGTGCTTCCTGCTACGCACCCGCTCGCTAAGGCGGATAATCTGCCGTTTGAACAGCTGCGCGGAGAAACGTTTCTGTTATTTCCGGAACATTCTTTTATAAATGATTTGTGTATCCGTGAATGCCGCAATGCCGGATTTGAACCGCACATCGCCTATACCGGAAACCGCGGTGCAACGCTGATTGACCTTGTACGCAACGGCGCCGGGATTACGCTGATGATGCACCACTCTGCCCGGCAGGAAAACGATTCTTCACTTGCATTTATTCCGGTAACGCCCGGTATTTACAGCTATATCAGCTTAAATTATGCAAAAGAAAAACCGCTCTCCCCGCAGGCGGAAAGCTTTGTACGCTATGTCAAGGCGCATAAGCGGGATTTTTAAAGGCAAGCCTTTACTTTCTTAAAATATCCACCGTATGCGCCGCCGCCCCAATTAAGTCCTGCCGCTCACACGTTGATAAATGGTATTGGATAAATAACTCAAATTCTTCCTCAGTCAGACTGTTTAGCACCTGACGCATATAGTTGGCAGGGCCGTCCGGTGTAATAATTTTGATGCGCTCCAGTCCGGCTTCTTGATTTAATGCGTCAATCTGCTCAATCCGCACATAGTCGTATAAGTCGCTCGGCGCAGACATACACTGAAATTCCTCTGAAATGCGTCCGTCCCTCACACACTCAGCAATATGCTTCTGCTTAAAACCGTATGTTAAAATGCTGTATTCGTTCATGACATATGCCACAAAGATTATGCCGCCTGGCTTTGTCACGCGCTTTGCTTCGCACAGCGCCCGGACTTTGTCTTCCTTAGTAAATAAATGATACATCGGTCCGAATAACAATGTCACATCAAACGTATCATTTTCAAATCGTCTGAGTTTTAACGCATTGCCCTGATAAGCTTTTACACTGCTGTTTTTGGCTTTTAACAGTCCCAAATTGTGCTTTACCAGTTCAACAGCGCTGACATCGTAACCTTCTTCTGCCAATGCCACCGAATATTTTCCGGTTCCTGCACCGATGTCTAAGATTTTCTTTGTCGTGTCCCCGCCCAGATATTCGTGAATATATTTCATGGACGTAATAAACTCGACTTTTCCATGACGGCTGTCTAACCGCTTTTCTTCGTTAAATTTATTGTAATACTGCTCTAATTCTGTCATCATAATTGCAGCTTCCTCTTTTCTTTTTTCACTATGCACTCTGGCTTTCGGGGCGGATTTCCAGCCTTACCGTATCCACGCGCTTTTCTTTCATGCTCTCTACAGTGAGGTGCATGTTCCGGTAATCTACGGTGTCACCCGCTTCCGGTATACGCTCTAAAAGCTCCATAATCCAGCCACTGACAGTCTGCACATCAAATTCCTGCTCATATCCGAGGGATTCAAACAGGCGCTCGACATTGGTTTTACCTGAAACACGGTACACATTTTCCGATAACGGCTCAACCTCCCGCACGACTTCATCGTGTTCGTCCCAGATTTCTCCGACCAGTTCTTCCAAAATATCTTCTAATGTAAGGATACCGACCGTACAACCAAATTCATCCACTATCACCGCAATGTGCATATGTTTTACCTGTAATTCTTTTAACAGTTCACTGATGTTTTTATGCTTTGTCGTAAACAGCACCGGCTTTACGGCTTCACGGATTGTCATATCCGAATTATTGACGTAATTGTAAAAATCCTTGTGATATAAAATGCCGACAACATTATCCATGTCTTTTTCATATACCGGCAGGCGCGAATATCCTGTTTTTGCAAATACCTTTGCAATTTCCGGTTTGGATAATCCTACGGACACACCGATGACATCGACACGCGGGGTTAAAATATCTATCGCTTCCAGTTCATTAAACTCAATTGCACTGCGGATTAAGCTTCCTTCCTCTTTATCAATGCCGCCGTCCGCTTCAGCTTCCTGTACAATTGTAAGCAGTTCTTCTTCTGTAATCCCCTTATTATCCTGACTTTTAAAAATGCAGGACAACAGCTTTTTCCACTGGCGGAATAAGAAATTCGCCGGTGACAGTATGTAGATAAATATTCTTAATAGCGGCGCTGACAACATCGCAACCGTTTCTGCTGATTCCTTTGCAATACTTTTCGGCGAAACTTCACCAAATACCAGAATCACCACGGTTGTAATCACGGTTGACAGGGTTGCCCCCACATCTTCACCAAATCCCTTGACACAAAGAATTGTAACAAGTGATGTACAGGTAATATTGACAATATTATTCCCTATCAGAATCGTTGAAAGCAGGCTGTCATAATTTTCTGAAAGCTTTAACACCAGCTTTGCCCGCTTACTCCCCTTTTCCGCCATATTTTTCATACGAATCCTGTTAAGCGAAGAAAACGCTGTTTCTGTCGCTGAAAAGTATGCTGACATCATAATGCAGCAAATAATAATTACCCACGATACAATATCTGTACCCATCTTTAAATAAAACTCCTTTCGCTTATCACACCGGTATTTCCCTAAAACAGCACAAAAAGGCATAGCTGCAAGATTATATCCGTGCAGCCATGCCTGTATTCATTCATTCTGATTTAAATTTTTGATTGTTCTGTGGTTAGGTGCCGTATCACCGTCAGCATCGTCCGACATGATAATCCTCCTGAAAATATTATTAGTAACATTTACATTTTATCATAAACCAGCGTGCTGTGCAAGAGTTTTTTATCTTACTGCGGCAAATGCCTCTTCCAGATCATCAATGATATCATCGATATGCTCTGTACCGATTGAAAGACGGATTGTGTTTGGCTTAATGCCCTGATCAAGCAGTTCTTCTTCTGACAGCTGTGAATGTGTTGTAGAAGCCGGATGGATAACAAGGGATTTTACATCTGCTACATTAGCAAGCAGAGAGAATACCTGAAGGTTATCAATGAACTTCTTTGCTTCTTCAGCGCCGCCCTTAATTTCAAATGTGAAGATTGAACCGCCGCCGTTCGGGAAGTATTTTTCATATAAATCATGTGTCGGTGCATCCGGTAATGATGGGTGGTTGACCTTTTCTACCTGTGGGTGCTTTGATAAATAATCTACAACCTTTAACGCATTTTCCACATGACGTTCTACACGCAGTGAAAGTGTTTCAAGTCCCTGAAGAAAGATAAATGCGTGGATTGGCGAAAGGGTAGCACCTGTATCTCTGAGGAGAATTGCACGGATTTTTGTAACAAATGCTGCCGGACCTGCTGCCTTTGTGAAGCTGATGCCGTGGTAGCTTGGGTTTGGTTCAACCAGTGACGGGAATTTGCCGGATGCTTCCCAGTCAAACTTACCGCTGTCTACGATAACACCACCGATGGTTGTTCCGTGTCCGCCGATGAACTTTGTTGCTGAATGAACAACGATATCTGCGCCATATTCGATTGGACGGATAAGGTATGGTGTACCAAATGTATTATCAATTACAAGCGGAATCTTGTTTTCGTGTGCAATCTTTGCAATTTCTTCGATATCAACGACATTTGAGTTTGGATTGCCGAGTGTTTCGATGAATACTGCCTTTGTGTTGTCCTGAATGGCATTTCTGATTTCATCTAAGTTGTTGGCATCTACGAATGTTGTTGTAATGCCGTATGCCGGTAATGTATGCTCTAACAGGTTGTATGTACCGCCGTAGATTGTCTTTGAAGCTACGATATGGTCGCCTGCCTGTGCAAGATTCTGGAATGTATAAGCGATTGCTGCCGCACCGGAAGCTACTGCAAGCGCTGCTACACCGCCTTCAAGTGCTGCAATTCTCTGTTCAAAAATGTCTTCTGTCGGATTGGTTAATCTTCCGTAAATGTTACCGGCATCTGTCAGTCCGAATCTTGCAGCTGCATGTTCGCTGTTGTGGAACACATAAGAAGATGTCTGGTAAATCGGCACAGCTCTTGAATCTGTAACCGGATCTGCGCTTTCCTGTCCTACGTGAAGCTGCTTTGTTTCAAATTTTAAATTTCTTTCTTTTAATGTACTCATATTGTCCTCCATTCTGCCGCCTGCTTACACGGCTTTCAAAATCATTTTTTATTTTTATGTTGTCTGTATGCCTTTCCTGTTTTGTTATTCATACTTAACAAGTAGGTCATGTATGTTTTCTATGTCTAAGATATTAGCACGGAAATCCGGCTTTGACAAATATACAAAAATAATAGTGCGTTATAGGTATTACCTATAACGCACGTTGTATCTGTAAATACTGTTCCAACTGCGCATCTGACAGTGTGGATAACTGATTGATTAATTCAATATGGTACGTTCCCATGCCGCGGCTTTTGTCTGCGAGCTCTCCGCAGATACCGAGCGTTCCTGCCGAAAGCAGACATGCTGTAAGCGGGTCTGTTACGGAAAGGTATGTTGCCGTAATGACATTGAGCATGCAGCCTGTTCCCGTGACTTTGGATAGCTCTGCCACGCCATTTTTTACAAACCACACCTGACTGCCGTCCGAGATGATATCGACCGCCCCGCTTGCCATGGCAACGGCATGTGCCTTTTTTGCATAGCTACAAACCAGTTGTCCGGTCTTTTGTAACTTCTGTGTATCCTTTCCGTTTACACTGTCTTTTTGACCGACATCAATTCCCTGTGCCGCGTTGTCCACTCCCGCAAGCGCTTTGATTTCAGACAAATTGCCTTTAATGACACACGGTGCGCACTCACGGATAAACCTTTGTGCCAGCTCCATGCGCAAGGCAGAGCATGCCGCGCCGACCACATCTATCACACAGGGTATCTGCGCATTTTTAGCCACTCCACCGGATATAAATATGGATTCTGCCCTTGCATCGGTAATGTTACCGAGGTTGACTGCCAATGCCTTTGCAAGTGCCGTGATTTCATGGACTTCCTTCGGGTGTTCTGCCATAATCGGCTTTGCCCCCAGCGCCAACACTACATTGGCACAGTCATTGATTGAAATAGGATTGGTAATGCAGTGTATGAGCGGTGCCTGACTGATGACCGCTTCTTTTGCTTTTTTCATCTTTTCAAGCATTTTTGTATTTCCTTCCTTTTTGTTTTACTGTTTAAGGCTGCTTTCTGCCTGTTTTACTTTGTCATAAACCTGTGTTCCCAATGCCTGCTGGAACTTTGTCAGCAGTTTCATGCGCTGTAACTGCTTTAAGAATAAAAAGGCGATACTGCCGCCGATTAATGTTCCCGCTATAAAGGACGGCACATAAAACAGCCATGTAAGCCCGGTTCTGCCCCATAACAGCGCCATTACCGGATATGATACAATTGCACCGATAATGCCTGTACCGATGACTTCACCTAAAAATGCAAAAATAATCTTTCCCTTCGACGCCCGGTATAAAATGCCTGACAGCGCCGCGCCGAATACCGCCCCCGTCAGTGCAAGCGGCGGAATGCCCATAAATGCCATGCGGATAAGTCCAATTGCCAATGCGCATAGAAACGCATACCACGGCCCTAATAAGACGGCACAGGTGACATTGATAAAATGTGCCATCGGACACATTCCCTCAATCCGCAGTAACGGTGAAATCACCACTCCGACTGCCACCATCATTGCCCAGAATATCATTTTTGTTAATTTCGTGTTTTGTACCATTTTCTGCTCCATTTCTGTAAACCTTCTTCAATTTCTTTTGCGGCTAAAACCTTTGCTTTCTATTATAGCATACTTTTAGGCCCTGCCTTGCTTTTTTTCGGGCTTTATGCTAAAATAACCACACTAAAACAACGTGTGGATTTTTATAGTTTATCTTTTTTCGCCACACAATTATCCTTTTACGGGGTAATTGTGTGGCGTTTTTTTTGCCGCACGGCTGCTTTGTGTTACAGACGGCGCAGCGCAGTTTATTACGGGTTTCAATAAAATAATTAAACCTTTTTAAGAATCGTCTGCAGAATGGAGTATTTTATGAATCAGTCTTTTATGAAAGAAAAACCGGTATTTCCACTGCTGACAAGCATGGCACTTCCTATGGTAATTTCCATGCTTGTAAATTCCTTATACAACATTATTGACAGCTTTTTCGTGGCGCAAATCAGTGAGCAGGCAATGACGGCACTGTCACTGGTGTATCCGGTTCAGAATTTAATCAATGCTATTGCAATCGGCTTCGGGGTCGGCATGAATGCCCTGATTGCACTATGCCTTGGAGCCGGCGATGTCAAAAATGCCGACCGCGCCGCAACACACGGTATGCTGTTTTCGGTTGTGCATGGCATTGTAATTACCGTTGTAAGCATCGGTATCATGCCTTTTTTCTTATCCCTTTTTACAAAGGATACCGAAGTTTTACAGCTTGGCACACGGTATGCTTCAATTGCATTTTCATTTTCCCTGATTATTATGCTCGGACTTGCATTTGAAAAGATTTTTCAGGCAGTCGGCAACATGAAAATCACTATGGCGGCTCTGCTGTGCGGCTGTATTACCAATATTATATTAGACCCTCTGCTGATTTTCGGCATCGGTTTTCTGCCGCGGCTTGGCATTGCCGGTGCAGCACTTGCAACCGGTATCGGTCAGATTGTAACATTAAGCATTTACCTTGTCGTATATTTTTCACGTCCGCTTCCGGTGCATATCCGCCGCTGTTATTTAAAACCGCACGGTGCAACCGACAAAAAGCTATATGCAATCGGCGTGCCTGCCATTTTAAATCTGGCTCTGCCGTCCCTGCTGGTTTCTTTCTTAAATGCACTGCTGGCAGGATTTTCACAGAGTTATGTCGTTGTTTTAGGAATTTACTATAAATTACAAACCTTTTTATATCTGCCTGCCAACGGCATTATTCAGGGTATGCGCCCGATTATCGGCTACAATTACGGTGCGCGTGAAATGAAGCGCGTAAAAAAGATTTATGATACCACGCTTGCCATGACTACCGCCATGATGCTTGCAGGCACTTTGGGCTGTCTGTTTGCCGCAAAGCCGCTGATTGCGCTTTTTACCGCAAATCCCGAAACGATTGCGCTCGGCACACGCGCCCTGCACATTATCTGTCTGGGCTTTATCGTATCCGCGGTTTCTGTTACGGCTTCCGGCGCTTTGGAGGGGCTTGGTAAAGGATTTTCTTCTTTTATCATTTCGCTTCTGCGCTATGTAGCGGTGATTATTCCTGCCGCCTTTATTTTGTGCCACACCGCCGGACCTGCTTTTGTATGGCACGCCTTCTGGATTACGGAAGCACTGACTGCCGTTGTTGCCGCATTTGTCTATAGACAGGCCTCTAAATAAGTAAAAGCCGCATCTGTGTCCGGACTTTTAAAGTCCACTCATGGATGCGGCTTCTTTTTATTCTTGTGCCTGATAGATATTTAATTTTTCTGAAACGGAAAGAACACCGGTTAAAAGCTGCTGCGCATTTTCCGCATTTTCAAGATTCTGATTGCTCAGATTTTCTGCCTGTGTGGATGCGGCAGTCACTTCTTCTGCCGTTGCCGAAATCTGCATAATATTTTCTACAATCCGATCATTCGCCTGCTTTAAGCTGTTTAACATGCTGTCCATATGCTCGATATTTTCAATCATCTTGGACATATTGCCGCTCATTCCGCTAAAGCTCTCCGATGCATTCTGAATCATATCATTCTGCACCTGTGCGGCTTCTACCGACTGCGTTACGGCATCGGATGCCGCATTGGTTCCGTCAGAAAGTTCTTCAAGAATCTTTGCAATATTCTCGGTTTCTTTTCTGCTTTCTTCTGCAAGATTACGAATCTGGTCCGCTACAACTGCAAACCCTTTTCCGGCTTCGCCCGCTCTTGCACTTTCAATGGAGGCATTTAACGCCAGCAGATTAGTCTGTGATGAAATCGAAAAGATTGTATCGACAATGCCTTTTACGGCTTCTGTACGCTCTTTTAACGTATTCATCAGCGTTGCTACATCTTCATTTGTCGCAGCAATGACTTCTGCCTGTGTCTTTAAATGATTCATCGCATTAATACTGCTTTCATTGAGTGTACCGGACTCTTTGGCTACCTGCACCATTTCTTCTGCATACTGCAGTGTTGTTCCAATCGATTCCTGAATATTCCGGCTCATCTCGGTCTGTGTCTGGATATTTTCTGCGGTATTCTGGTTACTACCTGCAATATCCTGCATGGTCTGTCCAACCACCTTTGTCGAAGCATTTAAATCATTGACGATATTCATGGCATTCTGTGTGCCTTCCGAAACCTCATGTGCCACCTCTAAAATGTCACGGACCATCACCTTCTGCTTTTCATGCTGTTCCTTTAAACTACCCTCTGTATCCCTTTTAAACTGCTCGGCAACACTCGTGATTGCATAAATTAACACAATGAGCAGTCCGATTGCAAATGTCGCATAAATATGGTCAATTGCCACTTCTTTCGGATATGCGTGCTGTACACCGATTCTGATAATATTGACAAATACATTTAATGCAAAATAAATACCGCCCGTAACGGCAACATTTTTCTTGTCGTACAGCAGTACATAGCCGCAAAACGGAATTGCCGCAATAAATCTTACATAATAGCTGTCGTAAGCGTATGCCATTAAAAATGCAATGACTACAAAACATATAAACGCTATCTTTCTTGACCGGGACTGTGACTTGTCCTTTCTTGTTGAAAGGAAATTAATCGCCATCGCTATCAGTGTCAGAACGCTGAGCAGCCCTGTATAACCAAGTGTCCGTACGCCTCTGAAATACGATTCCCAGCTCACACTTAAAATTACAATATAAAATATGGTATAGCCTGTTGCTAAAAATGAATTGACCCTCTTTAGCTGTTCTTTTTCATCGGCGAACCGATACTTCTTTTTTTCTTCCATGTTCATCCTCCATTGTGCAGGTTTAAACGCTCCTGTTCTGTCCCTGCATGATTACGTGTATTATATCTACAACTTTCTGATATTCTTTGGTAACTTCCTGATATAACGGATCAATATCAACTGATGGTTCACCGTAACGCACTGCATCACACAAATTTTGTGCTGCTTTCTGCAATGCCGTCAAACCCAGATTCAGCGCCATACCTTTTAAATCATGGACACATTTAAAAATTTCCTGATCATTTTTGGCATTTACCGCTTCGGATAATTTCTCATAAGTGGTATCACTTAAAAACAGCTCAAGAAATTTTACAATTCTCTCATCTGTCTTTAAACGCTTCAACACATTCTCATAATTGCCCTGTATCTGCTGATAACACTCCTGTACTGTCATTGTGCTGCTCCCCTTTATCACATTTTTCACCTGTTTTAGTATACAAATTTTTCCGGTCGTTTGCAACTGCTATCTTGTGTTTTTCCTTTTATTTTACATGGATTTTACTGTTCATTTATTCTATTTTAATCTCTATTCTGCCGGCTGCTGCTTATATATCTCCAGCGCTTGTCTGCTCTTACGCCGCGCCAAGCATGCGGATTGCAAGCACGGACAGCACAGGAATCGATACTGCCGATAATACGGTTGTCACAACAAAGATTTCAGAAGCGTATTTTGCGTCTTTTCCGTAACGCTCCGCAAACATAATCGCCGATGCGCCCGCCGGGCACGCCATGCCGATAAATACGGTAAATGCAATATGAAATTCCAAATGTAACAGCCACAATGCCGCAAGCCCCACGAGCGGATATAAAATGAGCTTGACGGAACAGATCAGATACAGCCGCTTATTCTGCAGGCTTTTTAAAAGATTTCCCTGTGCCAGATTGGCTCCCGCGATAATCATGGCAAGCGGTGTATTCATATTGCCAATCATCTGTATGGGATTTGCAAGCACATCCGGCAGGCGCAGCTGTGTGACAAAGCAGACAACACCGGCAAATATCGCAATAATGGTCGGTGTCAGCAGATTTTTACACATTTCCTTAAAACTGCCCGCACTGCCCATAACGAGTACACCGTGTGTCCACAGCAGTAAGTTAAAGACGGTCAGATATGCCGTCATGTAAAAAATGCCTTCCGAACCGATAATACCGTTAATTAACGGCAGTCCGATAAAGCCGCTGTTGGAATAGATGACGGCTATTTTTTCTACGGGTGTACGCTCTCCTTTTTTGCGGAATAACAGCTCTGATAATACGATTGTGACCGCAAATGTGACTGCGGACGCCGCCAGTGTCCAAAGCAGTCCGTAAAACAGCCGCATTTCAAATTCCATTTGGTAGGACTGGAATATGAGCAGCGGCGATATAAACATTAATAACAGGTTGGATAACTTCGGAACGGTTTTATCGTCTATCAGTCCTGCTTTGTAGACGATTACCCCGCCAAGAAGTATCAGAAACATTTCTATGATTTTTTCAGTTACAACTGCTGCCATGATGATGTGCCTTTCTTTACAAATAGTCCGGATTATTATAACACGCTTTGGCATTGATTCGCAATTTTTATGTTCTAATTGTAATATTGAAATTTGCATGATACAAGGGGATTGCAACTAGATTATCGAACCTTTATTAATATAAATGAAGAAGATACTTCACAATCGAAGTATCTCTTTCATCACTATCTTAGTTTTTGATATTCTTCAAGCGCATATCCATCCGTCATTCCTGCAATATCATCCGCATTCGTATATTTACCAACTTTATCAAAAAAAGTTGTTATTGTACTTTTCCCTGAGCCATTTGGTCCTGCTAAAAACAAGAATCATCGGTTTTCTATTCTGCATACTTTCTTTCTCCATTTGCATACTCAACATAAGCCCGCTTCTTTTCTTCTCTGGATACAACTTTTATAATTCTACCGCTTTTTGTGCTTACAGTTGTCATATAAACACTCCTTCCGTTTTGATTAATATTTAAATATTTTATCACTTATACTTGATAACCTATTATCATAATATTTATTTTATCACAGTTCACATAAAAAAACACCCCAGAACCGAAATTCTGAGGTGTAATAAATCGTATTGAATTGTATTCCAAAATACAATAAAATCCTATCTCTTTGAGAACGTTTTGGTATCTTGAAAAGCCCGGAAATACAAGGTTTGTGAAAATTTGTGTTGCATACCTGAATCTTATGGTAGGCTACTCATTACTGCCCACAACTTGCAATAATGCTTTTCAAAGAAAGGATAATGACTATGAGTAAAATAATATCTGCATTGTATAACCCCGAAACCGACTGTGTCGAAGTCACCCTTGATAATCAGTTTCATATTACCTTTAACTGCCAAAACTGTAATGCTCAGGCTGCATTGGCAGACCCTCTTGATATTGCTTATCTTATCCGTCTTGCGAGAGAGGAACCGGGATTCTATGCCAGCCTTGCTTCAAGGAAAGGGGGATTGCAGGAATATGTGGAGGCGATGGAGGAGTGGAATTAGGGTTCCTCCCTTTTGCATCTATCCAGCTCTTTTTTAAATACATTTAAGTATTTTTTCATCTTATCGTCATACGGATTAATAAATAGCGCATATGATGATATTCCAATCAAATAGTATAAGTAGTTTCTTTTATTTTGATTTGTCCTATCCATATGTGAAGATAATCCATATTTTTCTATATAGTACGCATCACTACGAATTCTTCTGCGCAATTCTCTACTGACCTGAAGCTTTTCATTAACAACCACCCCTGTAACTTCCTGTCTCTGATTTCGTTTTCTCACCCTTGTCTTACTATGATTTACATTGAAACCTTGTCTGCATACTATCCTTTCTATATTTTTTATCATATCTCCTTCATTAAAATCTCCTGAAAACGTGAGATCGTCCGCATATCGTGTGTACCTTACATCTTTTCCCTTTAAAAAATCAGCAATCTTATAATCCAATCCACTTGCAATTATGTTGGATAAAGCGGGACTTGTTGGTGCGCCTTGTGGTAATTCATTATTCAAACAGCATAAATTTGCCAACATAACTGCTACACTTTCTCTATAACCGACTTTCTTAAACACATTTAATATCCTGCCAAATGTTATACTTGGGAAAAAATTTTTCAAATCCATTGTTAAAACTTTATTCTGTCGTCTATGAAATCTTGCATTATCCTTAATTGAACGACCTGTTACATATGCTTTGGCATATGGGCTTATGCTAATCTTTACTAATATTTCCTTTAGTATCCAATCCTGTATTTCTTTTAAACTTGGTAATGGTTCATTTATGACCCTTTCTTTCCCATTCTTTTTTAATATACTAAAAGTTCTATAAAAACAATTTGGCGAATTTGATATTGCATATACATATTCTTCTGCATAACCAACCAATCGACACAAATGTTCTTGATTATAAATTACTGGCAAATCTTGTTCAAACAGTCTCTTTGCATATTCTAGCTGTTTAATACAATATTCATCTGATTTACTATTTAGCTTAGCTAATCTGATATAATTATTTTCATATTCGTTCCAATTCATATTTCTCCTAAAACATATTAACTTAGTGGCATAATTACTAATTCATATCTCTGACTTTATCGCACATAGAACCGCTTCTATGCGCGATAAAGTCACGTAACAAATTTGAAAAATTTGTGCAGTTGTTTAAACTCATGAGTTTTCGCTCCTGCGAAAAGGAATGAGTTTAAACACAGGCTAGAAAAGTAAATTCTTCTCTGATTGACGAACTCATCAATCATCACTTGCGTGAATGAGGCTAATTATGCCACCAAGACTAATATCTACTCTATAAATATATCATATATATCCATTTTTTCAATCTTATATTCAATATATGGTTCAATTTTCCATATTGCTTCATTTTTAATTTTTTCTGCTAATTTTTCCATTTCCTTTTTTCCTTTATCTGATAAAACAAATCTCTGATTATCATCTATCACTACTAATCTCTCATTTATAATCTGTGAATATGCACTCGCGATTTGTGCATATTGATAACCAGCTTTTTCCAACGCATCTACATTTCCTTCCGTACTCAATATTTTCAACAACATATATTTCATTCTATCGTCCATCATTACCTCCTCGGAAATGGTGCAAGTTTCATATTACCTTTTTCTTCCCAAAATACCGGAAAGGTATTATTGGGCGTTCTACACATTGTAACAAGCGCTTCTGATTGTCCATATCCTAATCTATAGTTTCTTTTTACAGACATCTTATCTTCAATTTCTTCCATCAACTTCAATCTATGTTCAGCTTCTTCATCTGTATAATAATCTGAAATTCCCTTTCTTCTAGTTTCACCTACATAAAGTTCAACTCCAAGTTTTTGTATATAATCCACTCCCTCTTCCTGTGCAACTAATGCAAGCACTTTTGTTCTTTCAACAATGTCTTTTGGCAAATTCATACTTTTTAAGCACTTTTCTGCTGTATTCCCAGTCCCAATAAAATCATCAACCAGAACTAGTATTGATTTTTCTCCTGGCATCTTACCACAAACACTTGCACTATCATAGATTAATTCATATTTATATCTTCCCAAAACGCTGTCATATCTTATTTTCACGTCATTAAATAAATATGTCAAAAGCATTGAACTTTTTGCTTTTCCAATATCTTCCGGTGCAATTAACGGCATCACAAAAATTTTAATATCCTCTTCTATATTCTTAACTAATTTTCTTAAAACAACAATCAGCCATTCCAGATAGTGTTCTTGCGTCAACCACAAATATCTTTCTGACAATTCTAAAAATAAATCTCTTTTTTCATTTTCTCCAATATCTAAAACTCTTTGGCAAAATCTATTAAATTGTGACATACTTTTATCTTCTGAACACTCTATTGTCCATTTATTCCTTTCGAATATGTCATTTATTCTTAATAAATATTGGGTTGATAGTGTTTTTCGGTTCTTCTTACTCATCTTGTATAACTCACTTCTGTATATATGCTATTTTTGACACAAAACAATTCGTTTAGAATCCCATTTTCCATATCATCAATACTATAAATTGTATCCATGACCTCAAACGTCTCTCTCAAATTACCTTTAGCACTCTTCCATCCAATTCCATCTGTAATCCACACAAAAGTAAATCCATCTATGGTGTCCGCTTCCTGCGAAAGCATTTTATAGCTTCTAGCAGTTTCATTCAGTTTAGAACCACCGCCACCATAGAAGTTTGTTTCAATGCCATAAATCTGATTATCTGTCTTGATTACAAAATCAAATCTTTTAGTAGCTTTGCCCTGATTAGAAAGTGCAGATAAATCTATATTCCACTTTTGTTCAATATCCTTAAGATACATTTCCTTAAAGTAATTAATATTCTTTTCAAATCCTGCTACCCGTATGTACTTCTCAACCAAATCTTCCATCTGGTGACCGCCACGATTTTTACGACCATTGGAATCCAATCCAGTTTCAATTCCCAATGCATAATCAACAAGATTATTCACTAAATGGTTAGCAATCATCTCAAACAATCCAGTTTTACGCATAAATACCTTATACTGTTCTACATCATAATTCATATTTTTGAAGTTATAAAGGAAAGCACCATCTTCATCCTGAGCATAAATTTCATATCCCCTTACTGCCAGTAACAGCGGTACACACTGTAATGTATCTGGATACTTTGATACAATTCTTTCAAAATCTTCCTCAATATTTTTTGAACCAATCAGGGAATTCAAAATATTCAATTCTACCTTGATTTCTTCTACATTTCTGACAACCTTAGCAAAGTCAATATAGTAATCATAACTTGATATACTCGGTCTGAATTTACTTAACCATTCATCAAAATTTCTCATTTGCTATTGCTCCTTTGTTACAATTTCAATCCTATCCTCAAAATACTTCCATATTGCTTTACATGGATTATAAGAGCCATCATCTGCAATTAAGCCAGAATCTTTGTACAAATCCGTCACCCCAGCAAGATAGGCTCTATTCTTAGCAATAGTCAGTTCTTTTTCCGAAAGACCATTAAACACAACTTTTACCTTTTGTGCCCCTTCTGGTAAAAGATTAATAACTGCTCTAGGTAATCGTAGTATTCTTGCCCTTATATCATTTGCAGATATCTGCTTATCTACTATTAACTTTACACTATCATCCACACCAGAAATATCATTTTCTTGTGGCAAATCATCGGCTGAATCTTTTAAAGCATCCATTGCATCCTTACTAAATACCGGAGTAAAAACAAATCCAATTTCATTATCTATGCAACTTTCAACTAATGCTTTCCCATCAATCAATATAATAGGACGAGTTGGATCTGCATCCACAAATTCTTGCGTTTTCTTTGAGTATCCTGCGGTTGTAACAAAAATCCCTTTACTTCCAGATGGCATTACCCCTCGTAAAGCTCTTACTTTTTCAATAGGAATAGAAGTTCCAGGCTTATTCCGTTTAGCCTGAACATAATACTCTACAGAATCTGCACCAGCCAAACCACCTACTCCATAACGAATAGCCTCTAAATCAATGCCGCCATCTGATGAGCGTTGCGTAACAACCACTTCATCAAGTCCTATCTTCTCGAGATACACCTTCAAAAACTCTTCAAATGCATATCCGCTTTCAAAATAGTTATAAAACTGTTCCAAAAATTCATTTATCTTCTCTTCAGATATTTCAATATTCTTTCGCATTTACCACTACCTTCTCCAATCTTCTCTTGCTTATCTGTAAATATTCTTCATTTACATCTATTCCAATAAATTTTCTACCTAATCGTAAAGCCTCGACTCCTGTTGTTCCCGAACCACAGAAAGGATCCAAGATAACTTGTCCTTCTTCAGTAGAAGCTAATACGATTCTCTCAAGCAAATATTCCGGTTTCTGTGTCGGATGCTTTCCTTCTTTCTTTTCTGAAGGCTTTGTCAATGCACCAGTCCACACATCCTTCATCTGTTTGCCACCATTTTCTTCCTTCATTTTTTCGTAATTAAAAAAATGCCGAGACTTCTTATCATTCTTCTTTGCCCATAAAATGGTTTCCGTAGAATGTGTGAAGCATCGACATGCTAAGTTTGGCGGTGGATTTGTTTTCTGCCATGTTATGTTGTTGATTATCTTGAAGCCTTCCTGCTCCAGTGCCATACCAATCGAATATATATTGTGTAATGTTCCTGATATCCAAATTGTGCCGTTCGGCTTTAGTACCTTCTTACATAACTTAATCCACTTTCTGTTAAACTTGTGTTTTTCATCGACGCTGGTTCCACTCTCCGAAAGTTTATCCCATGAGCCTTTATTTACTGAAACCATTTTCCCACCTTGGCAGGTAATACCATCATTACTTAAAAAATATGGTGGATCTGCAAATATCATATCAACAGATTCCGGTTCCATCTTTGTTAGAATTTTGAAAGAATCACCCAACACTAATTGTGATTCATCTGTCTCGAAATATAATGGCACTTTCTTTATAAATAAGTTCTCCATTATCTTGACACCTCAAATATGACTTTGTTTTACAGTAATACTACTCACCATCTCAAATCAAACAATTTCTCCACCGTCCTACCACTCAATCGAACATAGCATATTCAATAATTCACCATATTTTCCATTAGACACATTATTTCTAAAATCAATTTCCTTATATTGTTGTGAAGCATCATAAAAACGCCATATCCAACCATTTGTATAAATCACCTTATGGTAAACTTTCAAATATCCCTTTTTTTCTGCTGTAGACTCAAGTCTATTAGGGCTTGTAACATCAGCATCTTTATATTTTACTTCGATGCACCCCAAAATATCAGCTAGATTTTGGTTGCCATCAAATACATATCCATTTCTTGTAATCACAAAATCTGGCACTGCAATAACATCTCGAGGAGCTGTTGCTTTATCCTGTGTTCTTTTTAAGCTTGATGTATCTACAATAGAGTATTTTTCATCATCCAATGTCATTTCAAAAATTTGATACACAATATGACTGTAGCCATTTTCCAAATGGCATTTATCCTTTACGTCTTGTAATTTTCTAATATACAAATTGTAATTCATCACATTTCTCCTAATAATTGCATATAATCACTTCTTCTCCAACCCTATTGGATGCATCCGAATTGATCATACGTTTAACACTTACAACATCTATTTTATAACCTTTGCCACCATACAACTCATTTATCAAGTCTGTATTATGATTCGTAAGCATACAGTAACACCCTCTGGCAGTTAATTCATCAAACAACCTCGCCAATCTCTTGTGGCTTTCAATATCAAATCCCTCTTTTGTGTAAGACTCAAACGAAGTCGGATTTAACGGTGCATACGGACTGTCAATAAATACAAAATCACCTTTTTTTGCCTTCTTACAAGCCGCCTCAAAATCGCCATCAATGATGTTTACCTTCTGGAGATATTCCGAAGTCTCCATAATAGTCTTCTCATCCACAGATGTCCTACGACTATTGTTATATGGCACATTGAAAAGTCCTTTGCCATTAACCCGATACAAACCATTAAAGCAATGTTTATTGATAAATACAAACAATGCAGCCAACTCTACATCATATTCCGCTTTCATCAGCTTATCATTATAATGCTCCCTGAGAGAATAATAATATTCCTTACCGTCCTCCCACATTTCCTCGTCAAGTCTATTTACTTCTTTTAGAAATGCTTCCGGTACAGTTCGAATTTGCTTATATGTGTTAATCAATGCTTTGTTAATGTCATTTATCAGAGCATTTGCAGGTAGCAATTCAAATGTTACCGCACCACCACCTACAAATGGCTCGAAATAATTATTATATTGTTCTGGCATACGCTCTTTTATCTGTGGTAAAAGCTGACGCTTTCCACCAGCCCATTTCACAAATGGAGCGATACTCGAATTACTCATTTTGATTCCTCTTCTCTATGTTCAATAAACGAACAAAAAATCTCTTTTTATTATAAAGCGAAAAGTGAAAATTGACAACCTGAACTTTCACTCTTTGTGAATTAATTACTTTTGAAAAACAAAGATATATTCATGCGCCAGCAAAAGAAAGTTATTGTTTTGTTTTTCCCAATAATCCGTAGAACGGCAGTTATGCTGCTCCTTAATGATAATCTCCTTATTTGTAAATCCAGCCTGAAGAAAGCATTCCATCATCCGAAAGCCCAATGGTATTACCTTTCCATACTTTCTTACATCCCCAATCATTACAGCACACAATTTGCCTTTTTTCAGTACCCGAAAAGATTCTTCTGCTACTTTCTTCATTTCTGACAAAAATTCATCCGCATCAAGTAACGAAACATCTCCTTCGATGCCTTTACTATACTTGATGATATTTGCGTATGGTGGATGCGTACAGATAAAGTCAATACGACTATCTTTGATAAAATGCAAATCAGTAGCATTTCCATTTCGCGTAAATATCTTTGTATTTGTTTCACATTGGAATTGTAAATTTGTTTCAGAGATTGAAACGGACTGCGGATTGATGTCAACACCTACCGCATTGCGATTGAGCAGCTTCGCCTCTACTAAGGTTGTTCCACTACCCATAAATTGATCTAAGACCCAGTCTCCCGGATTTGAATAACGAAGTATCAGATTTCTCGGCACATACGGTGACCAATTACCTCGATACTTCCCTGAATGCGTTGCCCAACTTCCTCTGTCTGGAAATGACCAGACCGTTGTTGGTTCAAGCTGAAAATTATTTGGTTGTAAACTTATAAGTCATGCCTCCTTTACTTTCTTGATTTTATCATTGTAACGCATAATCTCACAAAATGCCACAGTTATTTTCTTTCACTATAAGTGAATTTATATCTATTTACTCTCATGCGATAATATTCACAAATAGTGAAAGAGGTTTTTATATGTATTTCAACAATGATGCAGACCTATATCGTGTTTTAGGTGCAAATATAAAACATTACAGAGAACAAGCAAAATTAACACAGGTACAACTTGCAGAGCAGGCTAAAATCAGCATTAGCTATCTATCTAAAATTGAAGCTACCGGATGTGATAAAAGCCTTTCTATATCTGTACTCAATCAGATTGCAAATGTACTTGGTGTTGAAATAATGGAATTTTTTAAGGAGGTATAAACCATGCAATATGATAAAATGTTAGATAAGATATTAACCTTACCATTTGACACAATGACCGAAGTGTATGCTAATGATACTCAAAAAGTTCTTGTATTCCGTCCGAGTACATTATCAGCAAGATTTAAAGACTATGATGTAAATACTAACTTCCAAATATTTTTACAAATCGGAAACGGTAAACCGTTTCGCCCAAACCACTTAAGATTACTTTTGGACCTTAAGCTCCGTTCTCGCGAGCTTCCAGCAACCGTAAATGATTTGTTGTTAACATTTGATGAGATATTCTATGGTGCAGACCCTTTAGAAGCTGTTAAACACATAGAAAATATCAATTATACACAATTTATTAACCCAATCGATATTACCGCTGTGCTTGCTCAATTATTTATTATAGAACAAAATATCGGATATGGTGGGAAAAGCACCTTTAATCCTCCAGCCTTATACATTCAAGGATGGATAAGAACTTTTATTGCCTCTGAACAAGAAATCGATCAGATAGTCTATAGAATCTGTCGAAATACTCCTCCTGCCGTAAAATACACATGTCAGGACAACAAAAACCATAAAAAACACAGCAAAAATGCTCAACCTTTATGGTACCAATGATGCTTAACACATTAATAGCCCTGAGCAACTTCTCTCAGGGCTATCATATTACCTCTCCCTTATCCTCGTCCTCTCCACCTCTCGCACCATCTCCTCTGCTGCCACAATCCCTTGTTCCAACTGCTCCAGCGTACCTATTCGGTTCTCCGGCTTAATTTCTTCCTGAATGCTGTCAATGCTGTACTTTTCTTTTGTTACAACATTCATATATGCTTTCAATCGGTAATCATATCCTTCATTCTTATAGTCCGAGAACACCGGTGCAACCTCTCCTCTACCCGTTTTCCATCGCATAAGCCTCGGAAACCAACACACGCCATCAGCAATCAATTCCTTAAATGCTCTAAGAAACTGCCCCAATGCATTTAACAGACCTCTGAAACTGTTTCCAGCTTCAATATCCTTCTTATGCTCTACACAATTTGCAAATTCTTCAATTAGTGGCGACAGAGGAAGATATGCTGAAATATACTCTTTCAGCGTTTTCAGTGTATTCTTAAACTGTTCCCACTTGGAGATCTCATCCTCGTATTCTTCCAGCTTATCCCTCTTATAAGAAATCGCATAATCAAGTTTCAGATTTTCACTTTGCTTTTCAGAAATCTCTTGTTTGATTTCTCTAAGCTCGTCTTCATTCTCACGCTGCACCTGACGGTAAGCAAGTTTTGATGCAAATAATTCATTATCTGTATCCACAACTTCCCTTTGCAATTCTTCCAAATGCTCAGTTTCTTTGGCAACTTTGTATTCCATAACCGACAAATCATGATTCCGTCCCTGCTTTTTCTCAGCAAGTTCTTCCTTCACATTGAACTTGAAACACGAACCTGCTTCTTCCCTTAATTTATCCTGTAATATTACAGATAAACTTTCCGGCGTGAATACATTACGCTTGGACACCTTCTTTGCCAGTCCTTTTTTAGCACCTTCCCATACCGGAACTCCTACCACATGCATATGAGGACTTGCCTCGTCAAAGTGTATCACTGCATTTGCCACTTTGAAATTAGGAAGAAGTCTTTCCATTGTGGATAACAGATAAGCATACACATTGTACATCTTTTCCTTTTTATCCGTATGTTCTTCCCAGAACTCCTTATCCCCACACTGAAAGATAATTTCAACTGCCATATCCTGATTCAAATTGGCTACATGCTCAAAGTAATCCTCTATCCGTCTGTCAGCCCGCTTTTGCTTTTGATTATATTGTTGTACCGCTTCGTCAAATTCCTGATGATAGACATTTTTCACATCCTGATACAAATCTTGCGTTCCCCTCAAAAGCAAAATATTGTCGGAACTGTATTCCGGCGATTTATACTTTCGTAAATTGTGTTTTGCTACTCCAAGCAATTTACTCTTACTTGTTATGGCGCTCTTTCCATTGCTAATGTGTGCTGAGTAAGAAACATTACCCATAGGCACCTCTCCTTCCTTCTTAAATCAGATTTCCCGGTAGCTTATCATCTCGGCTCTGCCGAAGATGATAACCCCCTAGCAGATTTGTCACATCCAATGTGCCATTGTCTGCGCCAAATCTGCGGGGGCTCTCCGAGGGTTACACCTACAAGAAGTAAACTTCGTCGGTGTATATTAGCTACCTTCCATACTGATATATCTATCCATCGTGACCACATCCTTTCCTAACCTAATCTATACCGCTTCCGATACATCTCTGAAGTAACCTGTTTCTTCCCAAACCTTCTTATCCGAACAATAGTAGCTGAACTCATTTGAGTTGCCTACTTTCATTGCCGTTCCGAATTTGAGAATTCCCTGTTGAAGTCCAACCCTTACATACTGTGCATCCTTCCCCATTGCCTGCGCAATTTCTTTGATTGGTACATTCCGTCCTGTAAAAGCTGGTAAATCAACCTTATATTGTACCTCTGGCATCTCTACCACCTCCTGTATATAGAGCACTTCTTGCTCTGTTTGTGTTTTGTATTATACAGACCTTTGCTTGCTCTGTCAATAGTGTTAATAATGATGTTGACAATTCATTTTTGATATGTTAGATTAACTGTACAGGAGGTTGGTAAGATGAATACAGGCAAAAAAATTAAGCTAATCCGTACATTTCGAGGATTAACACAAAAAGAACTTGGAGAAGCATGTGGCATCCACGAAGTTGCCATCCGCAAGTATGAATTAGGCAAGAATATTCCAAAACCTGAACAACTTAGGAAAATCGCCGAAGCACTTAATGTCAATGTAAACTCATTAGTTGAGTTTGACATTCAGGCTGATGGCGATGTACTCCCTCTCCTCTTTGCCATTGATGAAATATTCAATGTATCAATTAAAGAGGTAGATGGCGAACCGGGAATATTTTTTGACAACAAGAGTCTTGTACAATTTTTAAAAGACTGGCAGGCAATGAAGGAATTACTTTCATCCGGCAGTCAGACGGAAGATAATTATGAGATTTGGAAAACCATACGCCCAAGTGTAACAAAAACAATCCACGAGGATTAGCAACTACTCTGTTTCGCTTATCAGCTTGCTGAATTTAAAGCGAAAGGAATGGTGCTTATGAAGTTACCCAACGGATACGGAAGCGTTGTAAAACTTTCCGGAAAAAGAAGAAAACCTTATCAGGTCAGAAAGACAACAGGATGGCATTATGATAAGGAAAAGGACAGACAGGTTCAGGATATGATTACAATTGGATATGCAGCTACAAGAGCTGAAGGCTTACAGATGCTTGCAGAGTACAACAATAATCCATTCGATACCAAAGCTGCCAAGATGACCTTCTCTGATGTATATGAAGAATGGTCCAAGCGTAAGTATCCTACTGTATCCGAATCCAATGTCAAAGGATATACCGCATCCTATAAAGCCTGCGGCACCCTCTACAACAAAGTTTTTAAGGATATTCGATTGGTTGATTTACAAAATGTCATTGATACCTGTGGTAAGAATTATCCTACTCTCAGGAAAATCAAAGTGCTTTTCAATCAGCTTTACGATTATGCATTGAAAAACGATATTTGCAACAAAGATTATTCAAGTTTTGTGGATGTAGCACAGTACAAAGACCGCAACCCGAATAAGTATGACAGAAACAAATTTGAAAAAGATGAAATTGAGAGAATCTGGGAACAGAAAGATGATAAGTATTATCAGATTGTTCTGATGCTTCTCTACAACGGAGTCAGAATTTCAGAATTGCTTGATTTGAAAAAGGAACATGTTCACCTCGATGAACAGTACTTTGATGTAATCAGCAGTAAAACAGAAAACGGCATCCGAAAAGTACCCATTGCAGATAAGGTTCTTCCATTCTACAAGAGTTGGTACGCATCATGCCCTGACTGTGAATATCTGCTTCATACGGAAGACGGAAAACATTTCACTTACAGAAACTATTATGACAGCTACTTCCATCCATTAATGGAACAGTTAAAGATTAATCGCACACCCCACTGTTGCAGACACACATGCGTGTCCATGTTGGCAGAAGCTGGTGTAGATCAGACGATTATTAAAAAGATTGTGGGACACTCTGGAGCTATGACTCTGACAGAGAAAGTATATACCCACTTCGATATAAAGGAGCTCGTAAATGCGATTAATAAGATTTAACAGAAAAGGACATTCCCAGATTGCTCTGAAAATGTCCTATACATATCATTGATATATTTGTTGCATTCCTGTTGCATGTGTGTTGCATACGATGTAATTTCCAACACATTTGACAACTTTCCACAACTTCTGTAACCCTTGTAAATCGGGTTTTTCTTGATTTCTCTGTAAGAGAAAAATTATCTCTTTGAGAACTGTGGTGCACGACGAGCTGCCTTTAAACCATACTTCTTTCTTTCCTTCATACGAGGATCTCTTGTTAAGAAGCCAGCCTTCTTTAATAATGGACGGTATTCTTCTGAATCAACTTCAAGAAGAGCTCTTGAGATACCGTGTCTGATAGCACCGGCCTGACCTGTGTATCCACCACCGTGTACATTTACAAGAACATCAAACTTTTCAGTTGTTTCTGTTAATGCTAAAGGCTGCTTTACAACAACCTTGAGTGTTTCAAGACCGAAATACTCATCAAGTGATCTCTTATTGATTGTAATGTTACCGTTACCCGGTACTAAATATACTCTAGCAATACTGCTTTTTCTTCTACCTGTTCCGTAGAACTTTCCGTTTGCCTTCTTAGCCACTGTCATTTCCTCCTTATTTGTCCTTTAATTAAAACTTTAAAACTTCCGGCTTCTGAGCTGCCTGATCATGATCAGGTCCTGCATATACATGAAGCTTTGTATACATCTGTCTGCCTAAAGGTCCCTTTGGAAGCATTCCCTTAACAGCGAGTTCGATAACTCTCTCAGGCTTCTTTTCCATCATTTCCTTTAATGTTGTTTCTTTCATACCACCAACATAGTCTGAATGATGATAGTAAATCTTCTGATCTAACTTCTTACCTGTAACCTTAACCTTATCAGCGTTGATTACGATAACGTTGTCACCACAGTCGATGAACGGTGTGTAAGTAGGCTTGTTCTTTCCTCTTAAAACACTAGCAACCTGTGATGCTAAACGACCTAATGTATAATCTGCAGCATCAACTACATACCATTTTCTTTCAACTGTTGATGCACTAGCCATATAACTTTTCATTGGTTTTCCTCCTGAAATGATTGCTTTTATTGCATTCTATTAATTCTAATATGATTGATATTAAATGCTTCTCCGGGGCTTTGGTTAAGCACTTAACTCATAGTTTAAGGACACGCACTTATGCCATGTCACATTTAACAATTATATAACACACGTCCGAGTGTGTCAATCTATTTTTCATCTGAAAATGAAATTTTCCGGACTTATCCACAAAATCTTATGAAATTGAAGGATTATCCACAGCTCTATACTCCGCATCATCGCCGTCCACATACTCAATGTTCATCAGTGTCAGTCCCTGTGGCGGGGCAGTCTGTCCCGCCGCGGTACGGTCTTTGGCTTCAAGCATCTGCGCCACATCGTCTGCGCTTAACTGTCCCTTACCGACCTGAACCAATGTTCCTGCGATAATCCGCACCATGTTGTATAAAAATCCGTTTCCGGTAATCCGTATCGTAAACATTTTTGCACCATAGGCGTCCTGCTCTGAAATTTCAAGTCCATAGACATGCCGCACGGTCGTTTCCGTCTGTGTCCTCACACAGCAGAAGCTTTTAAAATCGTGTTCCCCGACAAGCAGTGCCGCCGCTTCCCGCATACGGACAGTGTCCAGTTTTCCCGGTACGTGCCATGCGTAATTGCGCTGCTGCGGAATCGGAAACGGGGTATTTAAAATTTTGTATTCATACGTCTTTTTGGTATTGCAGTGGCGCGGGTGAAAGTCACCTTTTACTTCACGGGATTCCAAAATGCTGATTTCTTCCGGCAGATACCGGTTTAACGCATAGCAGAAGCGGGAACCGGGAATTGTCGATTCCGTATCAAAGACAGCCACATTGCCAAGTCCGTGCACGCCTGCATCGGTTCTGCTTGCTCCCGTGACATGCAGTTTTTCGCCGGTCAGCGCATAAATCGCCGTATCCAGTTCTTTTTCGATTGTGGGCGCATTGGGCTGAATCTGCCAGCCGCTGTAATGCGTTCCGTCATATGCAACGGTCAGTTTAATTCTTTTCATACCTCTCTCCATTTAGATGACTCTGCCGCCCAGTACTGCATTAATGCCAATCATCACTATCAGATACCCAGCCAGCACAAGATATGCGATTTTATCATTTTTGCCGTAGCGCAGTGGTTTCATTTTGGTTCGTCCCTCCGAACCGTGGTAACAGCGGGCTTCCATCGCCATTGCCAGTTCATTTGCACGGCGGAATGCCGAAATAAACAATGGAACCAGAATCGGAATCATTGCCTTTGCGCGCTTCATCAGATTGCCGCTTTCAAAATCGGCGCCGCGCGCCATTTGTGCTTTCATGATTTTATCAGTTTCTTCAATCAGAATCGGAATAAAGCGCAGGGCAATCGACATCATCATGGCGATTTCGTGAACCGGTACATGAAATACTTTTAAAAATCCAAGTCCTTTTTCCAGTCCGTCCGTCAAATGAGTCGGTGTCGTAGTCAGGGTCATCAGCGATGAACCCATAATCAGGAATATCAGGCGCACCATCATAAATGCTGCCAGATAGATACCTTCTTTAGTAACCGTCAGTTTCCAGATGTGAAAGACCGGCGTTCCTTCCGTTAAAAACAGATTGAAAATGACACTGAACAGAATCAGTATTACAACCGCCTTTAAGCCTTTTACAATAAATTTAACAGGCACTTTTGACAATTTAATGACTGCCGCCAGAAATACGGTAACACCCAGATACAGCCACACGCTTTTTCCCAAAAAAAGCGTGATAATAAAAATCAGCGTTCCCATGAGTTTTACACGCGGATCTAACCGGTGAATCACCGAATCTGTCTGATAATATTGTCCAATGGTAATATCTCTTAACATAAATTTGTGTTCCTATGCCTTTCCATGAATCCCTTGTAAATTCTTCAAAATGCTCTGTCTGGCTTCCTCTACGGTAATGGCATTGACATCAACGGCAAAGCCTGCATTTTTTAAATCATTCATAATATAAGTTACCTGTGGCGCCGCAAGGCCGATCTGCTCTAATTCCCTGTATCCTGCAAAAATATGCTTCGGTGTGTCATCATACATCAAAACACCGTCATTCATTACCATAATGCGGTTCACATATTTTGCCACGTCTTCCATGCTGTGGGATACTAAAATCACCGTAATGCCGGTTTTTTCTTTTAAATCTTTAATGCTGTCTAAAATTTCATCTCTGCCCTTCGGGTCCAGACCTGCTGTCGGTTCGTCCAGTATCAGCACATCCGGGCGCATCGCAAGCACACCGGCAATCGCAACACGTCTTTTCTGTCCACCCGATAAATCAAACGGCGACTGGTAATACAGATTTTCATCCAGCCCGACAAGGCGAAGCGCTTCAAATGCACGCAGTTCCACTTCCATTTTCGGCAGTCCCAGATTCTTTGGTCCGAAGCAGACGTCTTTAAAAATGTCTGTTTCAAACAGCTGATGTTCCGGGTACTGGAATACCAGTCCAACTTTACTGCGCAGCATTTTCATATCAAAATCTTTATCATAAATATCCATGCCATTAAAATAAATCGTACCGCTGGTTGCTTTCACCAGTCCGTTCAAATGTTGGATAAAGGTTGATTTTCCCGACCCGGTATGACCAATCAGTCCGATAAAGTCCCCGTCGTTAATGACACATTTTACATTTTTTAATGCCTGTTTTTCAAATCCTGTACCGATTTCATAGGTATAACTGATGTTATCAACAATAATGGACATTTCTTCCTCATTTCCACTGTATTTATACAGCAATGTTCTTTACACATTTTATTTCAACTTCATAAGTTCGTCAATCAATTCCTGATTGGTCAGGATTCCGCTGCGTATCGGAACGCCGCTTCTGCTTAATTCATAAGCCAGCTCTGTCACCTGCGGAACATCAAGCCGTAGCTGCTTTAATTCTTCTACCCTTGAAAAAATCTGGCGCGGTGTGCCTTCCATCACAACTTTTCCTTCATCCATCACAAAAACACGGTCGGCATCAATGACTTCTTCCATATAATGTGTAATCAGAATAACCGTTACGCCCTCTTTCCGGTTTAATTCATGCAGTACCCGCATGACATCTGCCCTGCCGTGTGGGTCTAACATTGCGGTCGGCTCATCTAATATGATACATTTCGGCTTCATTGCCACAATTCCCGCAATTGCTACACGCTGTTTCTGTCCGCCGGATAATTTATTCGGCGACGCTTTCCGGTACTGGTACATACCGACTGCCTTTAAGCTTGCCGCAACACGTTCCCAGATTTCTTCTGTCGGTACACCGATATTTTCCGGTCCGAAACCAACTTCTTCCTCCACCAGCGTACAGATAATCTGATTGTCCGGATTCTGAAAAACCATGCCGGCACGCTGACGGACATCCATGACGTTGTCTTCATCGGAAGTATCCAGTCCGTCTACTAAAATCGTCCCTTCTGTCGGAAAAAGAAGGGCATTGATATGTTTTGCAAATGTGGATTTTCCGGAGCCGTTGTGACCTAAAATGGCAATAAATTCTCCCGGCTGGATATCCATGTTAACGTGGTCCACGGCAGTTGTAATACCTTCCACATTACCTTCTTCATCACGTCTGATATATTCAAATGTAAGGTCTTTTGCTTTTACGATTCCCATAATTCTCCTTATATTTCTGCAATATGTACAAAAAGGAAGCTATGCATCCGAAAACACATAGCTTCCCAATCATCTACAATAAAATTATACTAACTCAAGAAGTACTTCCATTGCAGCATCGCCTTTTCTTAAACCAATCTTAACGATTCTTGTATAACCACCCTGACGGTCAGCATACTTTGGAGCGATTTCATCAAATAATTTATTTGTAAGGTCAACTGTCTTTGTATTCTTCTTTCTTCCAGCAGCAGCTGTCGGAACTTCTGTTACCTTGTAGAGAACCTTATCCATCTGCTTTCTAGCATGAAGTCTTGAAGGTAAATCCTTCTTGATTTCCTTTTCTACAGTATCATAAACAGTAACTTTCTTACCGTCTACAACTTCCTTCACTCTCTTGCCTTCAGAATCCTTCTTCGGAACCTTTGCAGAAACTGTAACTGTTTCGTAGTTATCCTTTTCCTTTACAGCAAGTGTGATAAGCTTTTCAGCCATCTTGCGAACTTCCTTCGCTCTTGCTTCTGTTGTAACGATCTTACCGTTTTCGATTAATGCTGTAACCTGACTTCTTAATAAAGCCTTTCTCTGGCTTGAATTTCTACCAAGCTTTCTATACTTTGCCATTTTAAACCTCCATTTGTAACCCATATACATGCGCGTATGGACTTACTGCATATGCGTTTTCTCTACAAATATTCTACTATGAACGCGGATCTGCCGCATTACATACAACTACTTTACCGAACGTGTCTTTCACGCTCTGAATGGTCTGCCCTGTGGCAGTCTGCATTAGTCTTCGTTTGGACTAAGCTGTAAATTTAACTCTTTTAACTTTAAAAGTACTTCGTCTAATGACTTCTTACCAAGGTTTCTAACCTTCATCATGTCATCAGGTGTCTTATTGCAAAGCTGCTCAACCGTATTGATGCCGGCTCTCTTTAAGCAGTTGAAAGAACGAACTGATAATTCAAGGTCTTCGATACTCATAGACAGTACCTTGCTTGATTCATCTTCCTGCTGTTCTACCATAACTTCTGCCTTTGCAGCATTTTCTGAAAGATTAATAAACACCTTTAAATGCTCACTGAGAACCTTTGCGGCAAGGCTTAATGCCTCATCCGGTGCAATTGTTCCATTTGTGAAAATATCAAGTGTTAATTTATCAAAATCCGTATCCTGTCCAACACGTGTATTCTGTACAGACATATTTACACGTTCAACCGGTGTATAGATAGAGTCTACTGCAATAACACCGACAGGCTGGTCTTCTTTCTTATTCTTTTCTGAACTTACATAGCCTCTGCCGTTTGTAATTGTAAGTTCCATTGATAACTTGCAATCAGCACCGTTTAAGTGTGCAATTACAAGATCAGGATTAATAATTTCAATATCAGGGTCAACCTGAATATCAGATGCCTTAACGACACCTTCGCCTACGAAATCAATATGTGCTTCCTTCGGTTCTACTGAACTGCTGTTATTCTTAATTGCTAACTGCTTGATGTTCATGATGATTTCTGTCACATCTTCCTTTACTCCTGGAATTGAACTGAACTCATGAAGGACGCCTTCAATCTTGACACTGCTTACAGCAGTACCAACTAATGAGGAAAGCATAATTCTTCTAAGGGAATTACCAAGTGTTAAACCGTAACCTCTCTCAAGTGGTTCTACTACAAATCTACCGTACTTGCCATCTTCAGACACATCTGTCATCTCAATCTTTGGCATTTTGAAATTAAAATCTGCGTCAACCATGTATAGCCCCTCCTTTTGGGTTTTAAAAGTTTTATTCTTGCAATTGTCATTTTAGGATATTATCAGTATACTCCTAAACTTGCTGTATCAGCCACCGGAAAGTGATACCGAATCCTCTTTCCGACGACTGATAGCAACAATCTAAATTACTTAGAATATAACTCGACGATAAGCATTTCGTCTACAGGAACATCAATAGCTTCTCTTGTAGGTAACTGTACAACAGTTCCCTTCAGAGCATCTCTGTCAGCTTCGAGCCATTCTGGAACGAGTCTGCCGTTTGTAGCTTCAAGAATTTCCTTATATCTTGTTAAAGACTTAGACTTTTCTCTGATTTCGATTACATCGCCAGCCTTTACTAAGTATGAAGGAATGTTAACGCTCTTACCGTTTACAAGTACATGCTTGTGATCTACGATCTGTCTTGCTTCTCTTCTTGTTCTTGCGAAACCTAATCTGAAGATAATGCTGTCAAGTCTTGATTCGAGCATAACCATAAGGTTTTCACCAGTCATACCCTTCATCTTTTCAGCCTTCTTATAGTAGTTTCTGAAAGGCTTTTCTAATACACCGTAGATGAACTTAGCTTTCTGCTTTTCGCGAAGCTGCATACCATACTCGCTAATCTTTCTTCCGGCATTCTTAGCCTTTCTTCTTGATTTCTTATCTATTCCTAAATATACAGGATCTAAGTCAAGAGAACGACATCTCTTGAGCACAGGTGTTCTATTCACTGCCATCTTAACATTTACCTCCTAATTAAACTCTTCTACGCTTTGGTGGACGACAACCATTATGTGGAACAGGAGTAACGTCCTTGATACTTGTAACTTCAAGACCGCAAGCAGAAAGTGCACGAATAGCAGCTTCTCTACCTGAACCAGGTCCCTTAACCATAACGTCTACAGACTTTAATCCGTGAACTAATGCAGCCTTTGTTGCTGTTTCAGCAGCCATCTGTGCAGCGTAAGGAGTAGATTTCTTAGAACCTCTGAATCCAAGTCCGCCGGCACTTGCCCATGATAAAGCATTACCTTCTGCATCTGTTAATGTAACAATTGTATTATTAAAAGAAGACTGAATATGAGCCTGTCCTCTTTCAACGTTCTTCTTAACACGCTTCTTTGTCACTTTTTTTGTAACCTTTTGAGCCATTTCTAACCTAACCTCCTATTAAAAGTCTTCCTTATTACTTCTTCTTGTTTGCAACTGTCTTCTTCGGACCCTTGCATGTTCTTGCATTAGTCTTAGTCTTCTGACCTCTGCATGGAAGTCCTTTTCTATGACGGATTCCTCTATAGCAACCGATTTCTTTTAATCTCTTAATATTCATGGCAACTTCACGTCTTAAGTCACCTTCTACTAAATGTTCAGGATCTGCATCAATCACCTTAGCGATTCTTGCAACTTCCTCATCTGTTAAATCCTTAACGCGAGTATCAGGATTTACCTGAGCTGCCTCAAGAATCTTTGTTGCTCTAACTCGGCCGATACCATATACATAAGTAAGACCGATTTCAATACGTTTTTCTCTTGGTAAGTCTACACCTGAAATACGAGCCATGTGTTCTTTAACCTCCGTTAATCAAAAAATGAATAGTTATTTTCTTAATTCTTTGTAATCCAGACCCCATACGCAGCTCGTCATTGCTGACGCCTGAAATGTGTGCGCAGTTTTCATGAAATTACTTATATAAAAGCTATAAACCTTACAACATAGCCGAGCGGTTCATAGCTGCAGCCGCATTATTACGAATAAATATACCGATACCTGTGTGTATACCTATTCTAAAATGCACAAACAAGCCGGGTAATTAACCCTGTCTCTGCTTATGCTTTGGGTTTTCACAGATAATTCTGATGCTACCCTTTCTTTTAATGACTTTGCACTTTTCACAAATTGGTTTTACTGATGATCTAACCTTCACTGCAAAAGCCTCCTTTCAGACAAGTTCGTTATATATTGTAACACAAGTATTTTAAAAATAGCAAGAAAATTTTAGCATAATTTTATATAAATTATGCCGATATTTCCATGCATTTTTTATATAGTTTTACCAACCGTTTCTATTTATCTCTCCAGATAATTCTGCCCTTACTTAAATCGTATGGTGAAAGTTCAATTGTTACCTTGTCACCCGGTAAGATTCGTATAAAGTTCATTCTTAACTTTCCGCTGATGTGTGCAAGCACCTGATGTCCGTTTTCTAATTCTACCTGAAACATCGCGTTTGGAAGTTTTTCAACAACGGTTCCTTCGATTTCAATTACATCTGCCTTTGACATTTGTCATTCCTCCTTATTGCTGGAAATATAAAGTTTAATTGCTTTTTTTATATCTTCATTTTGAATGCTGATATGATTGTTATGCTTTGACTCTAAATTGCTGTCCTTTTTTTTGATAACCTGAATATGCTTTATTTTCTTTTTCTTCGGGCTGTCTATAAGCTTATTCTTACCGTCCGTCAAATATGCATACTCAGAATCCATCTTTTTTATGATATATACAGTTTCTTTGTCATGTCCTGCAAGAGATTTTGCAAAACACCATTGTAATTCTTCATTCATAGAAAATCTCCTGTATTCAAGATTTTATGATATCAGGGTCAAAAGGTCTAAACCCACATGAGCTTGCTCATAGGTGGGTGAATGACCTTGTGACCCGCCCCAATATGAGCATAAAAGTGGGATGATAGTCCCACGATATGCGAATATTGGGTAGGATTGTGGGAGTGCGCAGCACGGAACAATCCGTAGATATCATAGTTGGGGGCTTTTGACCCCAACATCGATTTTATTCTTCTACCAGAGATAATATCTCCGGTCCGTTCTTTGTAACAAGCACTGTATTTTCATAATGGGCCGCTAAAGAATGATCGGCAGTCACTACTGTCCAGTCATCGTCAAGCCATTTCACTGCATATCCGCCTGCCGCAACCATCGGCTCTATGGCAAGTGTCATACCTTCGTAAAGCTTAATACCTCTGCGCTCCTGTGTGAAATTCGGTATCTGCGGGTCTTCGTGGAGTTCTGTTCCGATTCCGTGTCCCACCAGATCACGGATCACGCCGTACCCGTAGCTTTCATTGTATGCAGCAATTGCATTTGAAATTTCATGTAAATGACAGCCTTCTTTTGCAAACTGAATGCCTGTAAAAAAACTCTGTTTTGTAACTTCAATCAGCTGCTGTGCCTCTTTGCTAATCTCTCCGACGCCGACTGTTCTTGCGGCATCTGAGTGATACCCTTTATAAATAACACCTGCATCCATGCTGACGATATCTCCCTCGTGAAGAATCCGCTTCTTGGATGGAATTCCATGAACCACTTCTTCATTCACGGATACGCAGATGGATGCCGGAAACCCGCCGTAGCCTAAAAATGACGGTATGCAGCCGTAGCTGCGGATCATTTCCTCGCCAAGCTGGTCAATCCGGTGTGTTGTCATTCCGGGTTTAATTTCTTTGGAAAGTTCATTTAAAACCGTTCCGAGAATCTTTCCTGCTTCCCGCATTAATTCGATTTCCCTGTTGGACTTTACTGAAACTGACATTGCTTCACTACTTTCCTAATATCGTTACGATATCATTAAATACATCTTCCATATCCTTTGTTCCGTCTACTTCTGCTAAAACGTTCTTCTTTGCATAGTAGTCGATCAACGGCTGTGTCTGTTCATGATATACAGAAAGTCTGTTCTTTACGGTTTCCGGCTTATCATCATCTCTTAAAATCAGCTTTTCGCCGCAGGCATCGCAGATACCTTCTACCTTTGTCGGATTGTACTTGATGTGGTAAGTTGCTCCGCAGCCTACACATGCACGTCTGCCTGACATTCTGTTGATGATGTTTTCGTCCGGAACTTCAACATTAATTGCGAAATCCACTTTTTCACCATTTGCGGCAAGGGCTTTGTCGAGTGCTTCTGCCTGTGGAATTGTACGTGGGAATCCATCTAATACATAACCGTTTGCACAGTCTGCTTCTTTGAATCTGTCCATAATTAAATCAACAACCAGTTCGTCCGGTACCAGCTCACCCTTATCCATATAAGTCTTTGCCTTCTGTCCGAGTTCTGTGTTGTTCTTAATATTTGCTCTGAAAATATCTCCTGTAGAAATATGCGGAATTGTATATTTCTCAGCAATCTTCTTAGCCTGTGTACCTTTACCGGCACCAGGAGCACCTAACATAATGATTTTCATTTTTTTCATACCCTTCCTTATATAGACAAACGACTCGCCCAGCGAATACACCAGGCAAGTCATATCGTTTTAATTATTCGCTTAAAAATCCTTTGTAATAACGATTACACATCTGTGCTTCAATCTGCTTTAAAGTTTCAAGAACAACACCAACAATAATGATGATAGATGTTCCGCCAAACGATACGCTGGCATTAAAGAAACCGGAACACAAAATTGGAATTAATGCAATAATCATCAGACCGATTGCACCAATAAATACAATGTAATTTAAAATGTTATTCAAATATTCGCTGGTTGATTTACCCGGTGTAATACCAGGAATCACACCACCGGCTTTTTTCATGTTGTCAGCAACTTCCACCGGATTGAATGTAATAGATGTATAAAAATATGCAAATACAACAATTAATACAACATATAACAGTAATCCTAATGAATATTTCGGTGCTGCAACTCTGCACCAGTAAGATGAGCTTAAGTACTTCGCCCACTCATGTGTTGTGCTTGAGAAAAGCTGCGCTATAATAACAGGGAACTGCATCAGGGATGATGCAAAAATAATCGGCATAACGCCTGCTGTATTCACTTTCAGCGGAATATGGGTAGACTGTCCGCCCATTGATCTTCTGCCTGTAATCTTCTGTGAATACTGTACAGGGATTCGTCTTTCGCCGTCCTGTAAAAAGCAAACTAAAACTACTACAGCAAGTAAAATTGCCAAGATAATTGCAGCGGCAAGAACACCTCTTGCAATTGTCTTAGATGCTACAAATGTATTGTAAAGTGTTGCAAAGTCACTTGGCATACCTGAAATGATATTAATCAAAAGTACGATTGAAATACCATTACCAACACCATTTTCAGTAATGCTTTCACCAATCCACATCAGTAAAGCAGAACCAGCCGTAAGTACTGCGATAACTACAATAATAGATGTCACATAATGCAATGTACTCATGTCTTTATAGTCTTTGATGAGTCCCTGTCTGCCGAATCCGATAGCCATGGCAATACTTTCAACTAAAGCAAGACCGAGTGTGACATATCTTGTAATGGAAGCAATTTTCTTTCTGCCGTCCTCTCCCTCTTTCTGCATTTCTTCCAGCTTTGGAATCGCAATTGTAAGAAGCTGCATAATAATGGAAGAAGTAATGTATGGTGTTATGCTCAATGCGAACAGGGACATTTTTTCAAATGAACCACCTGTAAACGCATTAAGATAACTCATGTCGCCGCTAGTAATATCGCTCAAAAGCGTACTAAAATATTCCGTATCAACACCAGGAATAGGAAGCAAGCTTCCTATTCTTACTACAACAAGCATCATTAATGTATAAAGCAATTTTTTTCGAATGTCTTTATTCTTGAATGCGTTGACCAGTGTTTTTAACATTAGATCACCTCGCAGGTTCCGCCGAGCGCCTCAATCTTTTCCTTTGCTGAAGCACTGAAAGCGTTAGCCTTTACGTTGAGCTTCTTTGTGAGTTCGCCGTTACCAAGAATCTTTACGCCATCCTTAGGATTCTTAACGATTCCTGATTCGATTAATGTATCAACTGTTACGTCAGCACCATTATCAAACTTTTCTAATGCACTGATGTTGATTGCTACGATTTCCAGACGGTTTCTGTTCTTGAAACCTCTCTTAGGAATTCTTCTGTATAATGGCATCTGGCCACCTTCGAAGCCTAATCTTGGAGCTCCTGAACGAGCCTTCTGGCCCTTATGTCCCTTACCGGCTGTCTTACCGTTTCCTGAACCGTGTCCACGACCTCTTCTGAAATTATCGCTCTTTACTGAACCTTCTGCAGGTCTTAAATTAGATAAATCCATCATTGCACCTCCTTATTCAAATTTTATTAGATTTCTTCTACCTTTAACATATAACCAATCTGCTGAATCTGTCCTCTTGTTGAAGCGTTGTCTGGAAGTTCAACTGTCTTATGCATCTTGTTGAGTCCCATAGCTTCAACGGTTCTTCTATGCTTCGGAATCGCACTGATTGGTGACTTTACTAAAGTTATTCTTAACTTCTTATCAGCCATTTTCAACCTCCGTCTGCCGCGTCAAACCCGCAGCGCTATCAATCAATTAACCTAAAATTTCTTCTACAGATTTACCACGAAGTCTTGCTACTTCTTCCGGTGTCTTCATTGCCTGAAGGCCGGCGATTGTTGCAAGAACAACGTTCTGCTTATTGTTAGAGCCGAGTGACTTTGTACGGATATTCTTGATACCTACAAGTTCAAGAACTGAACGAGCAGGACCACCAGCGATAATACCAGTACCTTCTGGAGCTCTCTTTAATAATACAGTAGCGCCTCCGAATTTACCGATGAAATCATGTGGAACTGAACCGTTCTCATCGATTGGAACCTCTACTAAATGCTTAATGGCATCTTCTTTTCCCTTGCGGATAGCTTCAGGAATTTCAGCTGCCTTACCAACACCTGCGCCAACGTGTCCGTTGCCATCTCCGACAACTACGAGTGCTGCAAAACGGAAGTTACGACCACCCTTTACAACCTTTGTTACACGCTTGATTGATACTACATTATCATTTAATTCTAACTGACTAGCATCAATTATTGTACGTTTCATACTGTATCTCCCTTCTGCCTAGAATTCAAGGCCAGCTTCTCTAGCTGCCTCTGCCAATGCTTTTACTTTTCCTTCATATACAAAACCGCCTCTATCATAGACAACAGTTGTGATACCTTTTTCTAACGCTCTCTTAGCAACAACTGTACCAACTACTGCAGCTGCATCAACGTTATTTGTCTTTTCACATTCAGCCTTAACTTCCTTATCAAGTGTAGATGCTGAAACAAGTGTCTTTCCAACTGTATCGTCAATAATCTGAGCGTACATATGATTATTGCTTCTAAACACAGCTAAACGTGGTCTTGCTGCAGTACCACTGAAACGATTACGTAATCTTCTATGTTTATTTTCACGAACTACTGCTCTTGACTTCTTACTAACCATTTTTGTTCACTCCTTTAATTATTTCTTACCAGTCTTACCGACTTTACGTCTGATAACTTCATCAGCATACTTAATACCCTTGCCCTTGTAAGGTTCCGGAGCTCTCTTTGCTCTGATTTCAGCAGCATACTGGCCAACTTTTTCTTTATCAATACCCTTAACAACGATGATGTTCTGACCATCGAGAACTGTTTCAAGTCCTTCCGGATCTTCCATTTCAACCGGATGAGAGTAACCTAAAGATAATACTAACTTCTTACCCTGCTTCTGAGCTCTGTAACCTACACCGTTAACTTCGAGCTTCTTTTCGTAACCTTCTGTTACACCGATTACCATGTTGTTAATTAATGTTCTTGTTAATCCATGTAATGACTTCATTTTCTTTAAGTCATTCGGTCTTGAAACAACGATTTCAGAACCTTCCATTTTAATGTCCATCTCTGAAGGTAAAACTCTTTCAAGAGTTCCCTTAGGACCTTTTACAGTCACTTTATTATTTTCTGCAATCTCAACAGTAACACCTGCCGGGATAGCGATAGGCATTTTTCCTATACGTGACATGCCGTGCACCTCCTAAATTTTATGAATAAACTACCAAACGAAAGCGAGTACTTCGCCACCAACATTAAGCTTTCTGGCTTCCTTGTCAGTAACTACACCCTGGTTTGTTGAAATAATAGCAATACCGAGTCCACCGAGAACCTTTGGCAGTTCGTCCTTGCTTGCATAAACACGAAGACCTGGCTTAGAAATTCTCTTCAGTCCGGAAATAATCTTTTCGTTCTTATCCTTACCATACTTTAATGTGATATGGATATCCTTGAAGTTACCGTTATCAACGAGTTCGTAAGCCTTGATATAACCTTCGTCTAAGAGAATCTTAGCGATGGAAAGCTTCATCTTTGATGATGGTACATCAACTGTATCATGCTTTGCTGTGTTAGCATTACGGATTCTTGTAAGCATATCTGCGATTGGATCTGTCATTTTTTTATATCCTCCTTAAAATTCACCGGTTTCCTGCTTTGCAGGACTACGTTAAATGGTTTGCATTAAAGGAACACGGCATACGCCGTATCTCTCTTTAATGCTGTACGATTTTCATCTTACCAAGATGCTTTCTTCACACCTGGAATCTGACCTTTGTATGCTAATTCACGGAAGCAAATTCTGCAGATTCCGTATTTTCTTAAATAAGCATGTGGACGTCCACAGATTCTACAACGAGAATACTCTCTTGTAGAGAACTTAGGTGCTCTCTGCTGCTTAATCTTCATTGAAGTCTTAGCCATTGAATTTCCCTCCTATTATTATTTCTTGAATGGCATGTTGAACATTCTCAACAATTCACGAGCTTCTTCATCAGTCTTAGCGGTTGTTGTAATGATTACATCCATACCTCTGACCTTGTCAATCTTATCATATTCGATTTCCGGGAAGATAATCTGCTCTTTGATACCTAATGCATAGTTTCCTCTGCCGTCGAATGAATCAGCGCTTACGCCTCTGAAGTCACGTACACGAGGTAATGCAAGGTTTACAAGTCTGTCTAAGAATTCATACATCTTCTCACCACGAAGTGTAACCTTACAACCGATTGCCTGACCTTCTCTTAACTTGAAGTTAGCAATTGAATTCTTTGCTCTTGTAAGAACTGCTTTCTGACCTGAAATTGTTTCCATTTCCTTAACTGCAGCATCGAGAAGCTTTGAATTTTCCTTTGCTTCACCAACGCCCATGTTGATTACAATCTTGTCGATCTTCGGAACCATCATCGGATTCTTGTAACCGAACTTTTCTGTCATCTTCTTTGTAATTTCGTTATCGTATAACTCTCTAAGTCTACTCAAAATTTATTGCCTCCTTCCTGTATTAATCAATAACTTCGCCAGTTGCCTTTGCAACACGAACTTTCTTTCCGTCCTTAAATTCGTAGCCAATCTTTGTTGTCTTGCCTTTTACGACATACATGATATTAGAAATATCGATTGGCGCTTCCTGGTGGAGAATTCCACCCTGCTGATTAGCTGCGCTTGGCTTCGCATGCTTTGTTACCATGTTTACGCCCTCAACTAATGCTGTATGGTTCTTTGCATTGACAGACATTACTTTGCCTTCTTTGCCTTTGTCTTTTCCTGCGATAACCTTAACAGTATCGCCCTTCTTAATTCTTACAGCTGACATTGTGGCACCTCCTATAATACTTCCGGAGCCAGAGATACAATCTTCATGAAGTGTGCATCTCTTAACTCTCTTGCTACTGGTCCAAAGATACGAGTTCCTCTAGGAGTCTTGTCATCTTTAATAATTACTGCAGCATTTTCATCAAATCTAATATATGAACCGTCTTTACGGCGTGCGCCCTTTACAGTACGTACGACTACGGCCTTAACAACATCGCCCTTTTTAACAACGCCGCCTGGTGTTGCTTCTTTAACAGTAGCGACAATAACATCACCGATATTTGCATATCTTCTTGTTGAGCCACCCATAACTCTGATGCAAAGAATTTCTTTAGCACCTGTGTTATCAGCAACCTTAAGTCTGGTTTCCTGTTGTACCATAATACTACCCCTTTCAGTAATATCAATTTTAATTCTAACTTATTAAAATTATTTAGCTCTGCTGATAATTTCAACTAATCTCCATCTCTTATCCTTAGATAAAGGTCTGGTTTCCATTACCTTAACAACATCACCGATTAAACATTCATTGTTTTCATCGTGAGCTTTTAACTTGTATGTTCTCTTAACGATTTTATTGTAAAGTGGATGCTTTACGTTGTCTTCTACTGCAACAACGATTGTCTTATCCATCTTGTTGCTTACAACTCTGCCTGTTCGAGTCTTTCTTAAATTTCTCTCTTCCACAGCCAATTCTCCTTTCTTAGGAATAAATTATGCATTCTTCTGAGCAATTACAGTCTGGATTCTAGCAATATTCTTTCTTACTTCTTTGATTCTGCTTGTATTTTCCAACTGATTTGTTGCGTTCTGAAATCTTAAATTGAAAAGTTCCTTTTTAGCAGCTACTAATTCTTCGTTTAATTCTGCAGCTGATTTTGCCTTTAAATCTTCTACATATTTATTAATTTTCACTGTTATCACCGCCTTCTAAGTCTGCACGTGAAACCACCTTACACTTGCAAGGGAGTTTGTGTGTTGCAAGACGTAACGCTTCTCTTGCAGTTTCTTCAGGGACACCTGAAATTTCAAACATTACACGTCCAGGTTTAACTACTGCTACCCAGCACTCCAAGTTACCTTTACCTTTACCCATTCGAACACCGATAGGCTTACCTGTTACCGGCTTATCTGGGAAAATTTTAATAAATACTTTACCGCCACGCTTGATATAACGTGTCATAGCAATACGGGCTGCTTCTATCTGATTTGACTTAATCCAGCATGGTTCTGTTGCAACGATACCATATTCACCATTTGTAATCTTGTTGCCTCTTGTAGCCTTACCAGCCATTGAACCACGGAACTGTCTACGATGTTTCACTCTCTTAGGTAGTAACATTACTTATCGCTCCCTTCCTTGTTTGTCTTTGTTGGAAGTACCTCACCTTCATAGATCCATACCTTAACACCAACTTTACCATAAGTTGTGTTAGCTTCTGCAAAACCATAATCGATATCTGCACGGAGTGTCTGAAGAGGAATTGTACCTTCGCTATAGAACTCTGTACGAGCCATATCAGCACCGCCGAGACGACCTGAACAAGATGTCTTAATACCCTTAGCACCCTGCTTCATTGTTCTGCCCATGCAGGACTTCATAGCTCTTCTGAAAGAGATACGGTTTTCCAGCTGCTGTGCAATATTTTCTGCAACAAGCTGTGCGTCTTTATCCGGTCTTTTTACTTCCTTGATGTCGATGCTTAATCTCTTAGCAGATGTAAGCTTTTCAACCTGCTTCTTAAGTGCTTCGATTTCAGCACCACCCTTACCGATAACAACACCCGGTTTAGCTGTGTGGATGATAATCTTAACTCTGTCTGAAGCTCTCTCTATTTCAATTTTTGAAATTCCTGCTGCATATAACTTGTTCTTGAGGAATTTTCTGATGTTATAATCTTCTACAAGGTTATCTGCGAAGTTGTCTTCTGCATACCATTTTGAGTCCCAGTCTTTGATAACGCCGACTCTCAAACCATGAGGATTAACTTTCTGTCCCATGTAAATCTCCTTTCTGTTTTACCCGAGGGTGTATGTTATGCGGCAAAGCACATAACACACATTGATACCTCGAATTATCTCTCATTCAGAATTACTGTGATATGGCTCATTCTCTTTTCGATTCTGTAAGCTCTACCCTGTGCTCTTGGGTGGATTCTCTTCATTGTAGGTCCTTTGTTTGCATAGCACTCTTCAATGTATAACTTACTTGGGTCCATACCATTATTGTTTTCAGCATTTGCTGCTGCTGATTTGATTAACTTCTCTAATAATGATGAAGCATATCTTGGATTGTACATTACGATAGCGAGTGCTTCTTCAACGCTCTTTCCTCTGATCGCATCTAATACAAAACACGCTTTCTGAACTGATACTCTAGCGTAAGATAACTTTGCGCTTGGTCTTGTATCCTTAACAGCATTTCTCTCTCTCTTTATCTGGGATCTATGTCCTTTTGCCATGGATTAAAACCTCCTTTCAAATATTGAATTATCTACTCTTCTTCTCGTCTTTGCCATGTCCTCTGTATGTTCTTGTTGCAACGAACTCACCGAGCTTATGGCCTACCATGTCCTCTGTAACATATACAGGCACATGCTTTCTTCCGTCATGAACTGCGATTGTATGTCCAACAAATGATGGGAAAATTGTTGAACGGCGTGACCATGTCTTAATAACCTGCTTATCGTTAGAAGCGTTCATCGCATCTACCTTTTTAAGTAAGCTTTCATCAGCGAATGGTCCTTTTTTAAGTGAACGAGCCATAGGTTCAAACCTCCTTAATAATCTTGTTAAAATTCAATTACTTAATTGCCTTACCGTCTCTTCTTCTTATGATAAGCTTGTTAGACTGTTTCTTCTTCTTACGAGTCTTAAGTCCCATAGCAGGCTTACCCCAAGGAGTCATCGGGCTTGGACGACCAACCGGTGCACGACCTTCACCACCACCGTGTGGATGGTCATTCGGGTTCATGACAGAACCACGAACTGTAGGTCTGATACCCATATGTCTCTTACGTCCGGCTTTACCAAGATTGATGAGGTTGTGGTCACCGTTACCTACAACACCGATTGTTGCGCGGCATACGATAGGAACCATTCTCATTTCGCCAGAAGGAAGTCTTAATGTTGCATACTTTCCTTCCTTAGCCATTAACTGAGCTGAGTTTCCGGCAGAACGAACCATCTGTCCGCCCTTACCAGGGTATAATTCAATATTGTGAACCTGAGTACCAACAGGAATAGCTGAAAGCGGTAAGCAGTTACCAACTCTGATTTCAGCTTCAGCACCGTTCATAACTGTCATGCCGTCTGTTAATCCCTGTGGTGCAAGGATATATGCTTTTTCACCATCTGCGTAGCAGATTAATGCGATATTTGCTGTTCTGTTCGGATCGTATTCGATACCGATAACCTTTGCAGGAACGCCTTCCTTATTTCTCTTGAAGTCGATAAGTCTGTACTTCTGTCTATTTCCACCACCATGGTGTCTTACTGTGATCTTACCCTGATTGTTACGACCAGCAGTCTTCTTCTTAGAAGCAAGTAATGACTTCTCAGGAGTTGACTTTGTAATTTCAGAGAAATCTGAGCCAGTCATATTTCTTCTGGAAGGTGTATATGGGTTATATGATTTAATTCCCATTATATTCTCTCCTTTCGAGTGTGTAATATTGTTTTCTACACGTTTAACGCTGCTTTATTTTAGAGACCTTCAAAAATCTCAATATCTTTGCTGTCTTCTGTTAACCATACAATGGCCTTCTTAGTCTTCGCAGTAGTACCTACTGTTCTGCCTCTTCTCTTTTTCTTGCCAATGCTGTTCATTGTGTTAACTCTAGCAACCTTTGTTCCTTCAAACATCTTTTCAACAGCCTCTTTAACCATAGACTTGTTAGCTTCCGGATGTACAAGGAATGTATATTTCTTTTCAGCCATATCTGCCATTGACTTTTCTGTAATAACCGGCTTGAGGATTACATCAAAATACTGTACGTTTGCCATTATGCATATACCTCCTCGAGTTTTTCTACAGCAGCCTTTGTTACAACTAATGTTTCATACTTCAATACATCGTATGTGTTGATTTCGTTTGTAGCTGTAACCTTTACTGTCGGAATGTTTCTTCCTGAAAGAACAACATTCTTATTTTCACCTTCAAGAACAACTAAAGCCTTAGATGCCTTTAAGTTATTCATAACTTCAACAAATTTCTTTGTCTTGATTTCATCAAGCTTGAACTCATCCAGAACGATAATCTGGCTTTCAGCAACCTTTGATGATAATGCTGAGCAGAGAGCTGCTCTCTTTTCCTTCTTATTCATCTTGAATGAATAATCTCTTGGCTTTGGTGCGAATACGACGCCGCCGCCTGTCCACTGTGGAGATCTTGTAGAACCCTGTCTTGCATGACCAGTTCCCTTCTGTCTCCAAGGTTTTCTTCCGCCACCAGAAACTTCTGAACGTGTCTTTGCGCTCTGTGTTCCCTGACGATTATTTGCAAGCTGGTTAACTACTGCCATGTGTACAAGATGTTCATTTACTTCAACACCAAATACTGCATCGTTTAATTCGATTGAGCCAACTTCCTTGCCTTCAATATTGTAAACAGATACGTTTGCCATCTGTGTGGTCCTCCTTCCTTAGCAAAAACTACTTTGCAGCCTTTACTGTTTCTTTCAGTGTTACTAATGATTTCTTAGATCCAGGTACTGCACCCTTAACTAAGATTACGTTGTTTTCAACATCAACTCTTACTACTTCAAGATTCTGGATTGTGATTCTCTTAGAACCCATATGTCCAGGCATTCCTTTTCCCTTGAATACTCTACCAGGTGTTGTTGCTGATCCGTTTGAACCCTGATGTCTGTGGAACTTAGAACCATGAGCCATAGGTCCTCTTGACTGGCCTAATCTCTTGATTGCGCCCTGGAAACCTTTACCCTTTGAAATAGCAGTTGCATCTACCTTATCGCCTGCTGCGAAGATATCAGCTTTGATTTCATCCTTTACTGAGTATTCTGAAGCATTTTCAAACTTGAACTCTCTTAAGAATCTCTTGTAAGGAACCTCTGCCTTATCAAAATGTCCTTTAACAGGCTTGTTTACTAACTTTTCTCTAATGTCAGCAAAACCAACCTGAACTGCATCGTAACCGTCGTTTTCTACTGTCTTTACTTGTGTTACAACACAAGGACCAGCCTGAAGAACAGTTACAGGTGTTAAAACACCGTCTTCGTTGAAGATTTGAGTCATTCCGACTTTTGTAGCTAAAATTGCCTTCTTCATTGATTTTCCTCCTGTTTAATCTACAGCGGACAAGATGAATATGCTCGTTCCGAGCATATTCATCTGAAAGAAATTCTTTGAATTTCTTCCGGCTTCTATGCCCGATTTATAACGCACGCACAGCGCATCCTGTCATCCTAGAACAGCCAATATAAGTGGAACCCGCACCACTGTGCTGCATGTTGTATTCCTTAAATGAATACGTTGCATAAGTTGCTTCTATATTAAACCCTTAGGATTATTGCTCTAATAATGAAAAATGTCTGTAATGATTAGTTCATTACCTTTAAGTTGATAAACACACCAGCCGGCATCTCTAACTTAGATAAAGCATCTACAGTCTTCTGAGATGGAGATAATACATCAATCAGTCTCTTGTGTGTTCTCTGCTCGAACTGTTCTCTTGAATCCTTGTACTTGTGAACAGCTCTAAGAATTGTAACAACTTCCTTCTTTGTTGGAAGAGGTACCGGACCACTTACCTGTGCTCCTGTTTTCTTAGCAGTTTCAATGATTTTCTTTGCTGACTGATCGATTAACTGATGATCATAAGCCTTCAGTGTAATTCTAATTACCTGATTTGCCATAAAAAAAGTCGCCTCCTTCGCACTTTCTAGATTTAAGTACGACAAGCGGTGACTGTACACACTCCCACGCGTATCACAGTATCTCTTAGGACATTGTGAACCTACGGGTCATCTTATTCATTTACAGATGATATTGTACAGTGACTTGTCGCCAGAATTATTTGACATTCGCTCCACGGAAAACCTGCGATTGTATCGCAGCAACCTCACGCTTCACAGCTATCAATGTCACAGCAATTGCTAGTATACACGACTATACTAATAAAATCAACAGGATAATTGTTCTTTTTTAAGAACAATCACCCTGTTGTCATTTTTTCAAATTTCTACCTATTATATATAGAAGAAATCCGTTTTATATTTCTTTCCGGATTAGTAAAACATACTCATCAGGCTGCTCAGGCTTGATAAGCTTTTAATACCTGACGGTACATACAGTCCCACAGCTTTGCTCATGATAACGACTGCCACAACCGCAAATACGATTACGCTTACTGCAATCATATAAGAAAGCTTATTTTCTTCACAGATTCCTGTCATTGCAGCATATACAAAGCAGATTGCCAAAATATTGCCAAGATAGAATACTGCAAATGCTATGCCCGGATTAACAAATAACAGAACACAGCCTGCAAGCATAAACGGAATCACTGCAGCACTTCTTACACTTGTAATTGCAAGCGCCTTTTTGTAATCAATATCTGCCTTTACAATCTTGCCTGCTGCAAAGAAAATCAACGCAAACACTGCTGATAAAACAACTGAAAAAATCAATGTAACAAAAAATCCCTTTGCATTGGATACCTGATACTTATTCGATGAAAAATATGAAGTAATCCCTGAAAAAGCTGCATTGATTCTGGTGGTGCAGATTAATCCGAACAAGCCGGCAATGACTGCCTGTAACACAATCAGAATCAGTGACACTGTCATATCAGACTCTGCCACATAAGCACGGCCTTCCTGTGCCGGTGACTTAAAGATGCCAAGCAGATTCTTCCATGCATTTCCTGCCGCTTCCATACCCTGCTGCATATACTCGTTTGCCTTCTGCTGCATCTGTGCCGTATTAAACTGCGTCCCCTGTGCACCCGCTGCATCTGCCTGACCGGCATTAACCTGACTACTCATCTGATCCGTTGCTGCCTGTGCTGCACCGGATGTCTGCTGTGCCTGTGCTGCGGCTGCCTGCTGGCTGCCTGCGCATCCACATACTTCTCCGTCCTGAAGCTCTTTCCCACAAAATTTACAAAACATTTCTTTCCCTCCGTAGTTTATTTTTTCGTTATAATTTTTTTATAAATTATACATATTTGAGTCTATCATATGGAGGTATTTTTGTCAAAATTTGTCTGATGGTATTTTACTGCATCATTTTATTTTTGTTTCTGCTGTTCAATCAGCTCCGCCAGTTCATTTAATTCCACCCAGCGGTTCATCTTAAACTCCAGCTGTTCTTCCAGTTCACTCTTTTCCTGTGTCAGCTCCGTTAAACGGCTGTACTGTGTTGCAGCCATTTCTATTTCGCTATCCAGCTTAGCAATTTTTTGTTCCAGCGCGGCGATTTCTTCATCGATCACTTCGTATTCTTTTTGTTCCTTATAAGAAAAGCGGAGTTTTTTCTCGCGGTCCTTATTGTATTCTTTTTTACCCTTCGGCTTTTCCGCAATCTTAGCCTGTTTTGCCTGCATACCTCCGGACTTTTCGTAATAGTCGCTAAATCCGCCTTCGTACTGGTGCAGGATACCATTTTCCTCAAATGCGAAAATACGATCCACAATTCTGTCCAGAAAATAACGGTCATGCGATACGGTAATGACAATACCTGCAAAGCCGTCTAAGTAGTCTTCGAGTATTTCCAGCGTTTCAATATCCAGATCGTTGGTCGGTTCATCTAATATCAGTACATTCGGCGCACTCATTAAGACACTGAGCAGATAGAGTCTTCTCTTTTCACCACCGGATAACTTTTCTATCGGTGTCCACTGCATTTTCGGCGTAAATAAAAAACGCTCGCACATCTGGGACGCTGTCGCCTTGCCGGTTGCCGTTGTCACATATTCACCGATACTTCTTACATATTCAAGCACCGTCATTTTTTCGTCCAGCGGTTCATTCTCCTGCATGAAATACCCGATTTTTACCGTTTCACCGATTGAAACCGTGCCGGAGTCCGGCTGAATCTGTCCTGTGATAATCTTCATCAGTGTCGATTTTCCACAGCCGTTTCTACCTATGATACCGATACGGTCATCTCTTAAAAATATGTATGAAAAATCACGGATATACGTAATGCCGTCATAGGCTTTTGTGATATTTTCCAGTTCAATCGTCTTTTTGCCGAGGCGCGATGTGACCGAGTTCATCTCCATTGCCTGTTTTTCAAAGCTGGCACGTGCCTGTCTGGACGCTTCCTTCATATCCTCATAACGGTCAATTCTTGCCTGCTGTTTGGTAGAACGCGCCTGACAGCCCCTGCGGATCCATTCCAGCTCACGACGCAGAATATTCTGCCGCTTTTCTTCGGTCGCCATTTCCATCTGCTCACGCTGGGTCTTTAACTCCAGAAAACCCGAATAATTCGTATCGTAGCTGTATAAATGCGTGCGGTCAAGTTCCACAATCCGGTTGGTAACATTGTCAAGAAAATAACGGTCATGCGTTACCATCAGCAGCTCGCCCTTAAACTGACGGATATAATCTTCCAGCCAGATGACCATTTCATTATCCAAATGGTTGGTCGGCTCGTCTAATATCAGTACCTCCGCCGGTTCTACAAGTGTCTTTGCCAGCGCAACTCTTTTTTTCTGCCCGCCGGAAAGCGCATGAATATCTTTATCAAATTCCGTAATGCCAAGCTTTGTAAGAATTGTTTTCGCTTCCGCCTCACTGCTGTGCTGTTTACCACGCAGGACGTAGCCAAGAATCGTATCCTTTTCCGGGAACTGCGCCTTCTGCTCCAGATAAGCGACCGTTACGCCCTTGCCCTTTACAACCTGTCCGGCATCGGCTTCCTCCAGGCCCGCAATAATTTTTAAAAATGTAGATTTTCCCGTGCCGTTGACACCGATAACACCGATTTTGTCGCCTTTGTTGACACCGAGTGTCACCTCGTCAAACAATTGTTTTTCCCCATAGGTTTTGCTTACTTTTTCTACATTTAATATATTCATGATTCTTCTCCATTCTCACCGTATAATTCCCGCAGCTTTGCCGCCAGTTCGGGATTGGTCTTGGTCAGCCTGTGGATATGCTCTTTTCTGCGTTCCAGCATATGCGCGTAGGCTTTCGGATTGCGTTCTTTAAACTGCATTGCCAGTTCGTGGCGGTGCTGCTTGAGCATACGGAGTGCTTCGGGATTGATATGCTGTAATTTTAATTCAACAATACTTCTTCGCTGTTCAATCTGCTCTTCAATCTCACTTTCATTTTCAGGGTTGTTCTGTGCCATTTCAGACAAATGCATTTCCAGACGGTCAAGCAGCTCTTCTTCGTCATACAAACCGATACGGCCCCATGATACGTGATTTTCTGCTTTTTTAAGTGCCTCTGCACTATGTTCATTTGCAGCTGTAATCTGCCGGGCAATCTCTATCGCAATCTGTTCCATTTTTTCTTCCGCATCATTCCCAAATGCCCATTCAAATTCCGCGAGCCGCTCCTGCGCCTCCACAAAGGCATATTTCATATTCAGTCCGTTTTCATTTTCCAGCGGATACGGCTTATCCACACCCGCATCACGCAGTGCAAGTGAAATGGTTCTTCTTGCAACGCCTTCCTCTACCAGACTCCCCGCTCCAAAAGCCCTTAACTGGTCGTTGACCGCACCTACATGCTCTGTCAGATAAAAGCGGATTCCCTTCGCACGCAGATTTCTGTTTAAAATAACAAGGCGGTCTGCGGCTGTGATATCAATGCTTCCGATTCCGCTCGCATCGACAATCACCTGTTTGGTATCTTCTTTTATCGCATTTTCAATATCATTCTGGAATGTGTCAATATTGGCAAAAAACAGATTGCCCGAAAAACGGTAAATTACCGTATGCTGTACCGGGTGGGCATTGCGGTTTCTTTTCAATGCATAAAAGCCCTCCTGTCCCGGAATCATGCCAAGAAATCCTTTCGGTGGCACTACTGCGCGGATAATTACTGCAATAAACGATAAAATCACGCCAATAATAACACCGTAAATCGTTCCAAAAATCAGAACACCAAAAAACGCTGCCATAAATATTAAGAATTCCTGCTTATTCGTCTTCCAAAGCTTCTTTGCAAGTCCGAATTCCAGAATGCCAATCAGCGCACAGATAACAATACCGGTCAGCACCGGAACCGGAAGATACTGTAACAGCCCTGTGCCAAACAGCAGTACCAGTACCATTGTAAATGCTGCCGATAAAGACATCACCTGCGAGCGTGCGCCAAACTGGTCGCCGATGCCGGTTCTTGACACACTGCCGTTAATCGGGCAGCATCCCACCAGCGCTCCGGCAAAATTGCCCGCCGCATAGGCAAGCACCTCGCGATTGTTGTTGATTTTATAATTGTATTTTAACGCATAATTACTGCTGGCAAGTAATGTCTGTGCCACAATAACAAGTGCCACGGTAAAAGACAGCAAAAGAATATCCCCTGTATTTTCACCCAGCACACTGACATCGGGAAATGCCAGTTTTGGAAGTCCCGCCGATACCTGCGGCAGAAGCTTCACCCCATACCGGTCAATATGGAAAACGGCAGTCAGTGCAGCTCCCACTGCCATTAATACCACCGACATTGGAAACTTCGGGACATATTTTTTTGCTGTTAAAATAATCACAATCGTACCAATGCCAAGCACCGCCGATAACAGGTTAAAATATTGCAGCTGGTTTAAGATATGGGCAATCAGGACAAAAAGTTCTCCCGTGCCTGCCGAACCGCCAAACAGCTTTGCCACCTGCATTAAAATAATCGTACAGCCGATACCGGAAATAAATCCGCCCATAACCGGCGTTGAGATGTAACTCACCAGCTTGCCTGCGCGCACGATGTAAAACAGCAGAAGCCACCCGGCAGTCACCAGCGTAATGACCGGCACCAGCCTGATTGCTTCTCCTGAGCCTGTTACAATGCCAAGTGAAGCCAGTGTCGCACCGACCAGTGCCGCCGGTGTTGCATCGACACCAAATACAAACTGCGGCGATGAAGTAATCAGACTGAATACAAGAATCGGGAGCAGTGAGCCGTATAAGCCATATACAACCGGCAGCCCGGCAACCTGCGCATATCCCATTGAAATCGGAATTGATACCAGGGCTACAATAATTCCTGATAAAATATCTTTTTTCAAGGTTTTCGTTTTGTAATTCTGAAACATTTTCCCTCCGTTCCAGGGTGTACTTTTATTCCCTTTTGTCATTTTTTCTGCAAATATGATGTTATTATACTGATTACCCCGTTATTTTGCAACTTTTCCGCATGGATTTGAGATGTTTCTACCTATTATATAGACTGATCTCCGCACAACAGCTCCAAATTCTGATTGCCCTAAATCAATTTACACTACGCACTCTCAAAATTCTGCCCCATATTCACATATCGTGGGATTGTCACCATCAAACCTTTATGATATGATAAATAAACATTCATAAGCGATTATTTATGATGTCTATGGCAGACGGCAAAAATCCGTCCGGGTCTGCATAAATGCTTGCCGGACTTCAGCCCATATACATCAGGAAAGAAAGGTTTTATATATGTTTATTGCAAATAACTGGAAAGATTACGAAGTCATTGATACTTCCGAAGGCGAAAAGCTGGAACGCTGGGGAACTTACCTGCTTGTAAGACCCGACCCGCAGGTTATCTGGAACACACCAAAAAAAGAAAAAGGCTGGCGTAAAATGAACGGACATTACCACCGCAGCAGCAAGGGCGGCGGTGAATGGGAGTTCTTTGACCTGCCGCAGCAATGGCAGATTCAGTATGAAAGCCCGTCCTTTAAACAGCCGCTGACGTTTAATTTAAAGCCGTTCAGCTTTAAGCACACCGGTATTTTCCCGGAACAGGCAACCAACTGGGACTGGTTTGGACATCTGATTTCCGAAAAGGTAAAGAAAAATCCGGATAAGCCGGTAAAGGTATTAAATCTCTTTGCCTATACCGGCGGTGCAACCCTTGCCGCAGCTGCTGCCGGTGCACATGTCACCCATGTTGACGCTTCCAAAGGCATTGTTGCATGGGCAAAGGAAAATGCGACATCCTCCGGACTGATTGACAAGCCAATCCGCTGGATTGTCGATGACTGCGTTAAATTTGTCCAGCGTGAAATCCGCCGCGGCAACCACTACGACGGTATTATCATGGACCCGCCATCCTACGGCAGAGGTCCGAAGGGTGAAATCTGGAAAATTGAAGAATCCGTTTATCCGCTGATTCAACTGTGCGCACAGCTGTTATCCGATGACCCGCTGTTTTTCCTGATTAACTCTTACACCACCGGCTTACAGCCTGCTGTGCTTTCCTATATGCTTTCTACGGAATTAAAGGCATTTGACGGACAGGTTGATTCACAGGAGGTCGGACTTCCGGTATCCTCTAACGGACTGGTGCTTCCGTGTGGCGCTTCCGGCCGCTGGTCCCGCCCACTTTAAGCCGGAACAGCTAAACTTATAAAAAATTATAAAAAATGCAGGAAAACGCAAAGCTTTACAACCTCCTTGCGTTTCCCTGCATTTTATTTTTACTTAGAAAACATAATCTTTTCGCTGTTAAACATTCTTGTCAGTACCCATACGAAAATTCCCGCATAAACCAGATTGGATACAAAGGTAATCATTACATGCACGGCATTGACCGAGAATAAAAAGACACTGCTCATGCACTGCACACTGTTGTAAATCGGAATCAGATACCAGTAATTTTCCTGCGGCGTTCCGTTTCCAAACATCGTACTGATTGACACAATCATTATAATTATCATTAACGGCGATACATATGTCCCCGCTTCTTTCACATTTTTTGCATATGCAGATACGACTGAAATCAATGAAATAATCAGCAGTACCGAACACAGCACAATCATTAACAGCAGTGCATAGTCCTGTACATGATAGACATTAACATTCACCCCTACGTCGTCACCGCTCATTGCCATAAGCTTCGGCAGGGACAATGCCGTTCCCGTAAAGCTTGACAGACCGCTCAGCAGTGCAAGGATACTAAGGGCAAGAATCTTTCCAATCGCAATTTCAGAGCGGCGTACCGGTGTTACAAGCAGTGTGGTAAGCGTGCCGCGCTCCTTTTCCCCTGAAATCGACTCTGGTGCGAGGGACGTACATGCACTGAAAATAAACGTCATCAGAAGCATTGGGAACAGCATGGAGAAGATTTTTCCCGTAATATCCTTATCCGATGCCAGGTCATACCCGCCGTCTGCATTTGCGTTAATATCAAACTTGTTAATCATGCTGCTTTCGTACTGGTTTAAAACCTCTGTAATCATGCTGTAACCGCTTGCCGATTCGGTCTTTGAGGAATTATAATAAATTTCAACCTGCGGTGCCGGGGTCTGTGCCGTCATGCTGTCGTAAGCTGCCACTGCCTGTTCAAAATCCTTCGGAAATACGACAATCAAATCACAATCCTGATTTTCCACCTGCATTTTCATCTCGTCCATAGATTTATCCGCATCCCGGTAATCCAGATTCAAGCTGTCAAATACCGGCTTTAAGCTCTGCGGCGTATCCAGCATAAATACCGATGTCTTATAATCATCTTTGACCTCAAACTGGCTCGACATCGCCTGCCCCATAATCGAATACACAATATAAATCATCAGTCCCGGCAGTAGAATCGTTGTCAGAAGCATACGCCTATCCGAAAGATACCGGAACAGTTCCTTTTTCATGATTGTAAAAATATTATTCATCTGCCTTACCCTCCATATTTTCATACAGTTCAAAGAACCGGTCTTCTAACGGCTGTCCCGCCATAACATTTTCCAGCGTATCACAGCACACGGATTTGCCACGGATAATAATGACCACACGGTCACAAATTTTTTCAATCAGGCTGAAAATGTGGCTGGAAATAATAATGCATTTGCCCTGTTCGCGCAGCTCCTTTAAGAAGTTCACCACAATCCGTTCCGTAATAACATCGAGTCCGTTGGTCGGTTCATCAAAGATAATAATATCCGGGTTATGTACAATGGAAATGACCAGTGAAATCTTCTGTTTCATACCGGTTGACATATCGGCAACCTTAACCTCTGCAAATTTATCAATACCGAATTTTTCAAACAGCTCTTTTTTACGCTGTGCTGCCTGTTCTTCCCCGACACCGTACAGCTTTGAAAAGTAGTCAAACAGATAATTCGGTGTAAAGTAATCCTCAAGCTTTAATTCACTCGTTAAAAATCCGATATGTCTGCGGTAATCCATAAGATTGCCTGTAATGTCCGCACCGTCTAAACACACCTGACCTTCATCAGCCTTAATAACCGATGCTAAAATTCTGAGCGTTGTGGTTTTTCCGGCGCCGTTTGCGCCAAGGATTCCAAGGATTTCTCCCGGACGCGCATCAAATGAAACGTCTGCTACCGCCACTTTGATTTTTTCTTTTGTCTTTTCGATTTTCTGCTGCTTTTTCGACATTTTAAATGTCTTTTTCAGCCCCTTTACTTCTAACATACACTTCCTCCATTTCTTTAATCCGTTATTTTCATATTCGGATATACCCACTCAATAAAACTGTCCGGATAGGTGTGGTCCAAAAACTGCTCCACTGCCGTATCCGCGCCGGCCTGCTGCTTTCTGTCTACATAGCGCATTAATGCCACGGACGAAATCAGCATATCCAGCGCCATTGCAAATACTAAAATATACGTAAGTACTTTTCCCGCTACCGGCGGAATCTTTTCAATCACCCTGCTGACTGCCGGGTACAAAAGCTTTAACCACACAATGGCAAGCACACCCCAGAAAAAGCAGAACAGCAGATTAATCCGCCCGTTGATATTAAACGGCATATGGCTGTAATCCCAGAACGAGGTTCCAAACACCACTTCCGTAAACACGCTGCAGCTGTATTCATACACACCACCCATGAAAAATCCTGCGATAAAAATATAACGGTCATTTCTTTTCTGCAGGGAATATAAAAGACCTGTCGCAATCGCGCCGCCAAGTCCCCACACAATGCTGAATGTTCCGTATAAAAGACTGCTTCGGCTCATAAGCACCCCGGAAGTTGCCCACACAAACACCGTTTCAATCCAGTCCCCAACCAGCGCACTGATAAAGAATATCCAAAACAGCTTATCAAAGCACAAGCCCTTTGCAAACACTCTGTTTACCGGCTTTCCAAAACCGTCTGCTTCGGACTTTTCCTGATGTTCCATTTCCGGAAAAGCGCGGTACATTCTTTTCTGAATCATGAAAATGAGTTTTTCCCCGATACTCTGTTTGGTCTTTTCAAGTCCTGCCGCCACCGTATCATAAACATTGCCCTGTATTTTCCACTTGAGCATGGTCGCCGCCGTCACTAAAACGTCCACCGCAAACAAAACCAGCAGTACCACTTCAAGCACCTTCAGCACCCGCAGCGGAAGCAGTTCATATAAAATGTATAAAAACGGATGCACCAGCCAGATACAAAGCATGGCAGTCACCGACCAGAACAGTGATGTCCGGACACTTACATAGCCGTTTAAATTCCACTTATGTCCCGAATAGTCCCAAAGGCGGTGTCCTGTGATTTTGCGTACAAGTGCCGCCGCCACATACTGAATGACCGTGATAATCACAAAACACATGACAAACTGTAAAAAAGGATTATCCATCAAATCACTGACATCGGTTAAAATCACAATCATGCAAAAGCCGTATTTCATGCAGAGCGGTCCGTTGACAAACCCGCGGTTGACAAATCTGCCGTACTTAAATGCCGCCAGCACTTCTTCAAATACCCATCCGATAAATGAATATAGGAAGAAAAAATAAATGTACTGAAATATTGTATATTCCATATCTGCTCCATTTCTGTGCGATTCTGCCGCTAAAGACATTTTCGCTGTTATTTATTTGATTCTCAAAATATCATCTGACAAAAATGCGGCTTTCTCCTGACAGATTTCCTCCCCTTTATGACGGATTTTATACCACACTTTTATTCTATGCAGTTACAGGGCTTCTGTCATCCTGTACTTTCTAACCGATTTTTCACGTACAAACTTGAGAACTCATTATTGCTATGGTATCATATTCCATAGCTTTACGCAACGTAGTATTTTTAAAGAACCCAAAAACCGCTTTCGAAAGGAGCTGTCCATGACTGATTACAGTGCTTTTATCGCCATTACCAACCACCATCTGCTACCGCCGGATTCCGACACCCTGGATTTCATTCCGGACAGTGTATCCTATCACCGCTTTTTAGCGCAGGTGGAAATAATCGCGGCAACAAATGTATCCGCCATTGTACTGCGGGAAAAGGATTTAGAAGAAACAGTTTATGAAGCACTTGCCAAAGACTGTATCACACTTTGTACGCATTATAATAAGAAACTGATTTTACATTTCTTTCTTGAATCGGCACACCGGTTAAATCACCCGTATATCCAGCTGTCGCTGTCACAGCTTGAAACATACCGCAAAGCGGGACTTTTATCGGATTTTGCACAGATTGGCACTTCGGTACACTCTGTAGATGATGTCCGCCTTGCTGAAAAGCTTGGTGCAGACTATGTATTTGCAGGAAATATTTATGAAACGGAATGTAAGGCAGGACTTGCCGGACGCGGACTTGCCTTTTTAAAAGAAGTCTGTGACAACACCTGTCTGCCCGTGTATGCCATTGGCGGCATGACACCGGACAGACTTCCGGACGTTTTAGAAGCAGGCGCAAAAGGCGCATGCATGATGTCGGGATTTATGAAGCTATAATCAGACTGCTACGCTAATGGCAGCTTTGTGACGCCTGCGGCACAATTCGTCCTTCGGCGATTTCGATGATTTCATCGGATAAAAAGTTTAATTCCTCGGAATCGTGACAGGCAATGATACAGACGGCGCCGCGCTCTTTCTGTTCCTTTAGAATCGTGCGCACCTGTTTGGCACCACTTTCATCTAAGGCATTAATCGGCTCATCCAAGATGACGATGTCCGGATTTTCCATGACGGCGGCAGCAATGCCGAGCCGCTGTTTCATGCCGAGCGAATATTTTCTGTAGGTGCGCTTATCGTCCGGGTCTAAGCCAATCTTTTCAAGCGTTTCCCGGATTTCATCTTCCCCGACACGCTTCTGGATGGCGGCAAGCACCGAAAGATTTTTAAGTCCCGTATACCCCGGAATAAACGAAGGATTTTCAATCAGAATCCCGACACTTCTCGGGAATGAAATCTGCTTTCCAAGCTGTTCCCCGTTAATGGTAATGCTTCCGCCGGTCGGTAGAATCAGTCCACAGACGGCACGCATAAGCATTGTCTTTCCCGAACCGTTCTTTCCCTTTAATCCATAAACCTTTCCGCCCTCCAGATGTAAATTAATATCTTTTAAAACCTCTGCCCCTTTAATTTTTTTATTCAGATTTTTGATTTCGATTGTATTCATTTTTCTCCCACTCCTTTGCCCGGTTAAAATTCACCGTCATTACTTATTCATGCTGTTTTTGTTTAGTACGTCATATCTGCCAAAAAGAAATACCCCCGCCGTTATGCTTGCGGCTATGACTAAAAGATTTATCAAAATGCCGGTCTGCCAGTCCACACCGTTTGCATTGACCGGTTTCATACGGTAGAGCATCATATAATTCCCCAGCCAGCACCCTTTCATAAAAAATGCGGAAAATACGCAGTTTGTCATAAGCACCATGAAACTGACCCACGGCTGTAGGATAAATTCGATTGTCATCTGAAAAAGCGATACCGCCATGGAAGTCAGCACCGGAAGCACAAATACCATACAGCAGAGCATTTTTTCATTTAGTTTGTCAGAATTTTCACAAAAAAGCAGTTTTACAACCACCTCTTTGTGCGGTGCTATCCCAGAAAAAAATGCCGCACCGCCCGGTTTTACCGAAGCAATAAATGCCGCCGTAACCGCTCCCGCAATCAATGCCGCATAATATCCAAGGACATTTATCACATTCCAGATACATTTGCAAATCCACCAATCGGATCTTCTTCGACAGCGCACCAGCTTATTCAGCCCCGTTCCGTGAAGCTCTCCGGCCGCATAACCGCCAATCAGCACCGCAAGCAGAATATTTATCAGTAAAAATAATACCGGCACTTCAAACGGCTGGTGCTGATTCGGAATATACTCCTGCATACCGCGGAAAATGTAAGCGAAGCAGTCCCCAAATGATGCTGCCCGCAGCTCTCCTGTCCATGCTTCCAACAGCGCATACCGGTTTAAAAATGCTGCCGTGCTGACCGCTCCCAGCGCAAACGGCAGAATGTACAGATACCACCGCCTGACAATTCCCTGCTTTAATTCCGCCCTAATCTGCTGTTTCATTAATCTGCCTCTTTCTTTAACATATTTTTTCTTCGCATCAAAAACAGTCCCAGTACAAATGCCGCCGCCACACAGCACAGCGGAAAAAGTATCTCATCGCCCGCACGAATTCCCTGATAATAGAGCCTTGTGCAAGGAAAACACATGCGCAGGAAAAAGATATTGACCGGTGCCGGTGTCATCTGCTTTTCCAGTGTAAACAGCACCATCATTACCGCATAACCGTAGACCGGCTGGGACAGCTTCCACCAAAGCAGGACAATCATCATTGCCATAACGGTAATTTCCGCAAACAGCACAATCAGAAAAATGCCTGCCGTCTGCCACGCCGCCACTTCAAATTCCACCGGACGCTGCATTTGTGCATACGCATTGCTGTTTAGCTCCCGCCAATTGCATTTCCACTGGAAATGTGTCACGCCGTATGCCGTTACCAGTACAAACACATACAGTACAAACAGTCCCGCCTGTAAAAAAATCTTTTTACACAGCGAAAGCCAAAAGCTTTTCATGCTTTTTTTACGCACCAGCACCGCCGCACGCATTTCATATTTAATATGGTTGATAATAAAAAGCTGGGACAACAATAAAAAAATAATTAATCCCTTTTCATGTGCATAGCTGTATATATCACTCATGCAGTACACCACGTCCGGCTCCGACATCGCTGTTTTAAAAATAACCATAAGCCAGACCGGAATAAGCACTGCCGAAAACCACAAAAGTCCGGTATCCAGCCAGCCGTTGACAAATTTTTTCAAAATTTCTTCTCCCCTTTCCCCATTTTTTTAGACCCGCTCCGCTGACACAATTCCCCTGTAAAGTTTTTTTATTCATTGGTAAACACCAGTTCTTTTTGTACCGGATACCACCAGTAAACCAGCGTGTACGTCTCCTCCTCTAATTTTTGAAACCACTTTTTCCCGATAAGAATCTCCGTTACAGTACACGACAATTCGATCTCCTGCACCTCTCCGGGCTGTATCGTCTGATTTTTCTTTCGGTTCTCCTGTGACACACCGTTGTGAAATCCGCTGTTTTGTGCAACGGCTAAAAATGAATCCGCCTCAAAACGCAGTTCCTTCTCTGTCGTATTGCGAAATGCCAGCTTATACACAATCACCTTCCAGTCCTTAGCATGTTCTCCCGCATCGAGCGAATCGGGATACCGCTCACGATATTCATCATAAGAATAAATGTGTGTCGAAAGCGGTGTAATCTCCAGACCGTCAAGCATTGCGGGTGAATCCTTTGTATACTGCTCACAGACCGAAGGGTTTGGAAAACGCCTGTTAATATCCCGGATAAAATATCCCATAACCGCCGCTGTTATAAGACACGCAAGCACTGCCACGCTTCTGATCATCATTTTCTTTTTTGAAATTTGTTTCCTTTTATAATGCATCTTGTTTCACCCCGTTTACAAAATATATAATCGCCGTAATCACGCCGACAACCGCTCCGGTCACAAAAACGGTTTCCTTATGCAGTATCGCGCCGTGGCTCATATCCAGCAGCCAGATGAGATCCACCGTAATTCCCGACTTTCTTCCCACAAAATTTGATGCCGTTGTAAAACCATACCATATTAAAAAAGGAACCATTCCCAGCAGAAATATATTATCTACAATGCTTGCCGCCGCCAGAGCCGTTGTCGCAAAAATTCCGCCGTAAAAAAATGTAATCACCATATAAATGGCGATGTAGGCAAACGGTTTGGTATAAAATATCGATGAAAACAGCTCTGTTGCCGAAAGATACTGTCCATTCCGGATTGGTGTCAATGCCGGAAGCATACAGGCGGTAACCGGCAGGCTGACAAGATACGGAAACAGCACCGTCAGACCGCCGCTTAAAAAAACAGCCAGATACTTTGCCGTCAGATAATTGATTTTTTTCGTTCTGGTATACACATTTTTAATATAACCGCCCTTCCGGTCCAGATGATACGACAGTGCATGCGGCATCATCGCCAGCACCGGAAAAATCGTTAAAAAAGTCACTTTATACGGACTGCCCGAATTTAATCCGAACCAGTACATAAAAAGGCTTGCCGGTTGTCCGTCACTGCCTCTGTAAAACATCAACGGATTTCTGGCATACGGATAAACCTCAAATACCGTCTGTGCTATGGCAAGCAGACAGCCTATAAAAACCGCAATCCACATCATTTTATTTTTCACGGCTCTTTCCCATTCTGTATGAAACTGCTCTCTCACAATGTTTCTCCTTTTTTACTTTTAGTTTCCGTCCCCGATATCAAGCCGGAACATATAACTGCCATCTGCAATCGAGTTGACACCGTCTGTACCGCCGATTCCGCCAATGCCCGAATACATATAGACATCTCTTAAAACACCCGGTGTATTTATCAACTGGTATACCATTACGGTTTCTATTTCCTCGTCCTGTGCAAAGTTATAAAAGTATGCGTCCTTATGCAATTCTTCGGGACGTTTTAAATACGGACATTTATCAAATCCTATTATTTCCGCAAACGAAATCCGCTGGAATAAATTCTCACCATCTTTATTCACCAGTGTCCCGCTCATTTCCAGCTTTTTGTTATTCCCACCGGATACATTTTTCATACGGACCTTGACCGCAACATACTGGTGATTGTTCTTGGACGATGAGCCGTCTTCATTTAACTCGCGGCTTATAACCAGCCAGTTTTTAAAGGTGGCATCGCCGTTTTCAATTTCATCTAACCGGGTCAGGTTGTTACCGAGCTTCCACGCATTCAGCACGGTAATTTCAAAGCCGCCATACAGCTTTGTTTCACCCATTCCAACCTCTGTTACGTTTACCTTTTTGCCGTTAAACTGATACGCCGTCGGTTCTTCATGTGCTATCATTGCCGTGGTTGTCGCCTGACTTAAATCCTTGGTCTGTGCCTCGCCTGCATCTCCCACCAGCGTAAATTTTTCATCGCGGCTTACGGCATCTTCCACCGAATACTGATTCCCACAGCCGCCGCAGACTGCCGCCAGCAGTACCGTAAGTGTGACTGCAGCGGCTCTCCTGCTCCCTGCCTTTACTCCCGGCATTTCCCACTTTTTTCTTTTCATAACCTTCTCCTTTATTTTTTTATGCCCGCCTGCAAAATTGAAATTACCGATACCGGATTCTCTGAAATTACTGACACGCTTTGGCATTTCCTTAAAACAAATATACCCCCTCCTGTTATCTTCTAACAAGAGGGGGCGGCACAAGCGGTCACTTTTATGGCACGAACGGTTTTATATTCGGATATGCACGCAGAAACAGCCACTGTCTTCATACAGATCCATAAATCCGTCGTATTTTTTTACAATTTCCCGGACATTTTTCAAGCCAAAGCCGTGATTTTCTGCATCCTGCTTGGTTGTACCAATATTTTTTACTTTCTGTACATCCTGTAAAACCGGCTCTGCAATGCGGTTTCTTATCAAAATGTCCAATACTTCTTCTATCATGACAATCTTTATTTCAATCTTTCTGTGTGCCTTGGAAAGCTTTAACTCGGCTTCAATCGCATTGTCTAAAAGATTTCCGAGTACACAGCATAATTCCGTCTGGGTTAATCCACGGATATTCTTATCCACCGAAATCACCGCCGGAATATCCTGCTCTTTACAGTACATCAGCTTCGCATTTAACACCGCATCCGCCACGCTGTTTTTCGTCTTTACAAATTCCTGTAATGCCGCAGTCTGACGGACATATTCCAAAAGATACTGCTTTGCCCGCTCCTGACCGTGTTCCTCATCGGAAAGAAGCATATTCAGGGTATTGACGTGATTTTTTAAATCGTGGCGCATTTTGCGGACATGCTCGTCAAGCACTGCCACGCTGTCCATATACTGTTTCTGGTAAGCGCTCTCCTGCAATGCTTTTTCCGCCGCCTGCTCATTTTTCTGCATGGACTTAATACGGCACAACAAGACAATCAGAAAGCTTTCATTTAACAAAACACCTGCCACTACGATTGTTCCCATGCCACGGTCTGGCACCCTGTCCGACAGCATCCCTACCGATACTGCCGCGCATATCAGAATCGTGAGAGCCAGCAGCCCCAATTCTTTTGGGTGAAGCTGATACAGCTTTCTTTTAACAAGTGCATCTGCCAGCACAAATTCCAAAAATGCAATAAATGCGGCGGATAACATCACACTGTCCTCCGCTCCATTGTAAAACCGTTCTCCAAAGAAGCAGGCAATTCCTGCCGCCACAGTCAAAACACCGGTCGTAACCATCGCCTTTTTGATATTCCCGCCGGTCAATACCCCTGTAAGCGTACCCAGTACAACGCCCTCTGAAAGCACCAGCATGTATATGGCAAGTCCCTTTGCGACAATCAACTGATTTGCCGCCGTCAGCACCAGAAATGCCGCCGCCACGCATACCATATAGTTACCGCGGTTTCCCAAAAACGTGTCCTTTTTATAACTGTTTTCATTGCCCGTGCGCCGCCGCTGTATATCATTTCTGATTGTACGGATAAACAGCAGTGCCATTTCAAGCATAATCATCTGAAACAGCAGAATCCCCACGCTGTCCTTTGCCGACAGCAGCAGTTGATACATATTTTCATTAATCAGTGTTGTATTCATCTATACCGCTCCGTTCATGTTGCGCTGATACTGCGTGAAACGCTCCAGCACCGTATCCTTACACCGCCTGCTCATGTCCAGAACCGTATCATTCATTAACAAAACAGTTTCGTCCCGCATATTGACCTTTTTCACATATTTTAAATTTACAAGATACTGCTTGTGGATTCTGACAAAATCATACGGTTCAAGCTGTTTTAAAGTTTCCGTCATGGTCTTTCGCACCTCGTAACTGTATTTGGTGGTATAAATAACAACGTTATGCTTATCACTTGCCACATAACAGATACTGCTGACGGCAATGGATTCCTTTTCATTTTTACCGTCCAGTAAAAAGGTTCCGTTCTGATTTAAAACCGTTTTCAGCCTCGCCATAACCTTTGGCAGAACTTCCGTATAGTTTTCTTTTCTTAAAAAATAAAACGGCTGGTATTCAAAGCTGTCAAATACGAGCGATTCATTCGATGTCAGAAAAATAATCCGGGCTTCGCTTTTTCTTTCGGCTAATGCCTTTGCCGTATCAAATCCCGACATGCCTTCCATATATAAATCCAGAAATACCGCATCATAATTGCACCGACAGGCACCCTTTAACAATTCTTCCCCTGAATGATACTCGTCCACAAGCAGTTTATTTCCGCCGGTATCAAATGCCGCCAGCTTTCTTCTTAAATTGGCACACAACAGTATATCATCATCACATATTGCAAGATACATTTTACAGGTCCTCTACTTTATTATTCATCACTTTCAATTTACGCTTTTTGTGGTGAACCGTCAACGGGTTTTCGGGCTTTACATTTTAAAATTTTCAGATAAAAAACTTTCTTTTATTTTGTTGACAAACTATTACCCGATTGGTAATATTATTTTCTGTAGCGAAGATGCCACGAAACCCTTGGACATCTTCGCCTTTTTTTACTTACGGCACTATATTACAACACCGTATTGCAGTGTGGAACAATCCACAGGCATCATAGCCGGGGATTTTTGACCCCAGCTTCATAATAAGTTTTTTATAGAAAAAGGAGGTCCCTTATGACAACTACAGCACTTTTACAGGAAGCTGCTTCTTATCAGGAACAGCTTGTCCGGACAAGACGATTTCTGCATACACACCCTGGTACGGGCTTTGATATTCAGGAAACCGTTGATTATGTAAAGCAGGAACTCATTTCCATGGGCTACGAGCCACAGATGTGCGGTAAATCCGGCATTGTCGCACTGGCAGGCAAAAAAAAAGACGGCAAAGTCTTTTTAATCCGCGGCGATATGGATGCCCTGCCAATGAAGGAAGAAGCCGATGTTTCTTTTCCCTCCACCAACGGCAAAATGCACGCCTGCGGTCATGATATGCACACTACAATGATGTTAGGCGCCGCACGCCTTTTAAAAGCACATGAAGATGAAATCGAAGGCACGGTCAAACTCATGTTCCAGCCTGCCGAGGAAATTTTTGAAGGCTCCCACGATATGATCGAAGCCGGTGTCTTAAAAAATCCTGATGTCGATGCCGCCATGATGATTCATGTAATGGCAGGGCTTCCTCTGCCTGCCGGTACGGTTATTTCCTGCGACGGCGGTGTCAGTGCGCCTGCCGCCGATTACTTCTATATTGATATTCAGGGAAAAGGCTGTCACGGTTCTATGCCGAATAACGGTGTTGACCCGGTTACCGTTGCCGCCCACATTATCACAGGTCTTCAGGAAATCCACGCAAGAGAACTCGGACTTTCCGATGAGGCTATTTTAACAATCGGAACGGTTAATGCCGGAAATGCCGCCAATGTCATTCCCGATACCGCCCATATGAGTGGAACGATTCGCACCTATGATGAATCTACGCGCGCTTTTATCAAACAGCGTGTTTCTGAAATTGCTTCCGGCATTGCCACAGCTTTCCGCGCCACCGCGACGGTTACTTACGGAAGCGGCTGTCCATGTCTTTACAACAACCCGGACCTTGCCGTCTGCACCGCAGACTATTTAAAAGAACTCTTAGGCCCTTCCAAAGCATTTACGGCTTCTGCACTTAATGCGATGTCCGGTGAAGGCAAAGCACCGAAAAGCACCGGAAGCGAAGATTTTGCCTATGTAAGCCAGGAAGTTCCATCCATTATGTTTGCACTGGCGGCAGGCACACCGCAGGAGGGCTACTGCTATCCGCAGCACCACCCGAAAGTAAAATTTGACGAAGCGGTATTATCCGAAGGCTGCGCCGTTTATGCCTATACGGCAATGCGCTGGCTTACAGAACACAAGAACTAAATTTTATTCTGATTTACATGCGCCGCATCCGCGGCAGAAAAGAGGTTTTTATGGCTACCATGAAAGATATTATTACCAGTCCGCTGCTCCTTGCCATGGTTATAATCGGACTGCTCTACATTGTAGGATTTTCACTGGTCTATTTAAAAAAAGCATACACACACTGTCTGGAACTGGGCATTTCCAAAGAGGATTTAAAAAATGTCATCAAATCCAGTCTGGTCTTTTCCATTGTTCCAAGCCTGTCTATCGTTGTCGGGCTGTTTGCACTGATTTCGGTACTCGGAACAGTCTGGAGCTGGTGGCGCCTTTCCGTTATCGGCTCACTTTCCTATGAGTCGCTGATTTCAAGCTCCGTAGCTTCCGCTATCGGATTTTCAAGCAGTGCGGAAATGCTGGAGGGTGCAACCGGACAGCAGTTCGGTGTTGTTATGATTCTTATGAGTATCGGCATGTTAAGCGGTTTTTTCATTTTACTGCCGCTTGGCAAAAAGCTTTCCATGAGTGTCAGCAAATCCGAAGAAAATGGAAACGGCTGGAAGTACGTTTTAAGCGGCTGTTTCATGCTGTGTCTTTTTGCCGTCTACATTCCGGTTTTATTAATCGGCGACACCGTTCAGGCGGCTGTTATGCTGACCGGTCTTGTCATTGCCGTAGGGCTGGGGCTTCTTTCTAAGAACCCGAAGCTTGCATGGCTCAATGATTTTATCATGGCATTTTCCATGATTGGCGGCATGATTTCATCCGTATTGTGGTGTAAGTTGTTTTTATAGCATTTTTGCAGATTGGAGATATCTTATGAAGAAAAAAGGTTCAAATAAAATTGTAATTACAGACTCCTTTCAGGCATGGGCGCACAAATGGGGACGCATCGGCACACTGATTGCCCTGTTGTACATGATTGCCATTCCGTTTGTTGTGCTCACCTTTTATGACAGTCTGCCTTCCATTGGTGAAGTCATTAACCTTAGCACTATCAGTATTTTAATGGTTTATATTCCGGTCGGATTTTCGGAAGCAATCAGCTACACACCGATTCTCGGCGCTTCTTCTTATCTGACATTTATCACAGGAAATATTATGAACCTGAAGCTGCCATGTGCCGTCAATGCCATGAAGCTTGCCAAAAAAGAACCGAATACCCCGGAAGGCGAAGCCATTTCTTCGGTTGCCGTTGCGATATGTTCGATTATGACGATTATCATTCTTGCGCTTGCCGCACTGCTTAGCGCATGGATCAGCCCGGTCTTTGAACTGCCTGCCGTAAAAACAGCTTCCAACTATCTGATACCGGCGCTGTTTGGTTCGCTGACCCTCGGTCTTTTTGCCAGCACCAGCTCCGGTAAAAAGGTTGTAAAAAACGGTGTTATGGGCGTTGTTCCTGTTATTGTCATTATTACGGTGCTTGCCCTCGTCGTACGTATCACAACCGGTTCTTCCCTGTTTGGCATGGTCGGCTTCCTGATTTTATTCATGCTCCCGGTTGCCATTATTTCTTCACGGATTATGTGGAAAAAGAATATTATTAAGGTTGTTGATAAAGAAGATGCTGATACGGAAAAATCAGAATAAAAAAATATAAAATCAGGCGGGTATGCCGGGAAGTATAATTCTTCCGGATATGCCCGCCTGTTCTGTTTCTGTAAAAAATAATGTCAAAACTTTCCCTGTCATCGCAAAAAATAATTATCACATAAAATCTGCCAACGTCATCTGCTGCCCGCAGCCCTTTTCTTCAAAGGTGTTCAGATACTCAAATATCTGATTCGTCCGCCATTCAATGCCCGCCGCTTCACATTTTTCCCTGAATACCGGAAAAATCTCCCTGTCACGCGGAATCGGCAGTTCATAGGCATTTCCATACGCTTCAATATACTGTCTGCGAAGCCCCGGAAATTTTTTATCGAGCTGGCTGTAAAAATACTGCCGGTCGCCGTCCCTTAACGTCACTCCAAATGAATGAAATGTCATAATACCGCGCACCGATGCCTTTTGACAGGCTTCTAAAATGCCGAAAATATTTTCTTCGGCATCATTAATAAACGGCAGTAACGGTGTCAGCCATACCACGGTCGGAATGCCTTCCTCTTTTAAAATGTTTAAGACCTCTATCCGCCGCGCGGTTGTGCAGACACCCGGTTCTATTTTCCGGCTGAGTACATCGTCCATAGTCGTCAGTGTCATCTGTATGACACACTTTGTCTTTGCATTGATTCTGCAAAATAAATCCAAATCCCGCAGTACATTATCGGACTTTGTCAGTACGGTCAACCCGAATCCATACCGTTCAATCAGCTCTGCGCACTGCCTTGTCAGGTTTAATTCCATTTCCAGCGGCATATACGGGTCACTCATTGCCCCGGTACCAATCATACATTTTTTCCGTTTTCTTTTTAATGCTGCTTCTAATAACTGCGGCGCGTTTTCCTTGACCTCAATATCCTCAAATACATGATTCATCTGATAGCAGGTGCTTCTTGCATCGCAGTAAATACAGCCGTGCTGACAGCCCCGGTAAATGTTCATTCCGTTTTTTGCCGAAAGAATGGCTTTCGCCTGAACCTTGTGCATGATACTCTCCATTTCTGAGCAACTTGTTGCGAAGCGGCGATGAGAAATTCGCGCAGGCGATTTCTCATCTGACATGAGGAATATTTGTTTTTTTTAACAAATATCTGTGTGAAAAATCAGCACCTCAGTGTGATTTTTCACATTAATCTCCATTATCTTCCAAAATACGCATCAATACCATCTGCAATGCCGCGCACCATTAACTGCTGATAGGTATCGTCCTGCATATTCGCATCATCTATCGGATTGGTCATAAATCCGAGTTCCAGCAGGGCAACCGGATTGGTACTCCAGTTAATACCCGTCATATTGTCACTTCCGACTACCCCGCGGTTTTTCATTCCGGTTGCCGCACAATACGAATTGATAATACAGCTTCCTAACTGACTGGAACTGCCTGCCAGTTCCGGTATATACGGATTTGACGAACCTGGCACCAGTACCGAAGCCCCGGAAGCGGAAGCACTGTCCACACCGTCTGCATGAATCCTGATTGTTGCCGCTGCTCCCGCCGCCGTTGCAATATCTGCGCGCTCTTTATTGGAAATGTCAACATCGTTGGACTCCCTTGTCATCACTACGGTGTATCCTCTGTTTTGTAGTTCGGTCTTTAACATCATGCCGATTGTCAGGGTCAGCTGATATTCCGGCACACCCGATACCACACCGCCCGTTCCGCCTGCCACTTTAGTCTTCATCGTCTGTGAACCCGGCCCTTCCGGCTCCTTTCCGTTATTGCCGCGGCTTTGATGTCCGGGGTCAATACAGATAATATCTCCGGTTGACCCTGCCGGGCGGCTCACTGTTTCATAGCCTGCAAGCCGTTCTGCCAGTCCTGCGCCCTGTGCCTGTCTTTCCTGTTCTTCACGGGCTTCCTGCTCGGCTTTTTCCTGTGCAATCGAAGCTTCCTCTGCTTCTTTTTGTGCCTGCTCCCTTGATTCTGCTTCGGATGCGGCTATGGATTCATCACGGCTCTGTGCCTCGGAAAGTGCCTTCTGCAATTCTGCCTCGGCAATACTCCGGGCTTCCTGTTCCTGTGATGCGCGCTGTACACTTTCTTCCTGTACTTTTGCCGCCGCTTTCTGATTGTTTTTATGACTGCCGTAAGCAAAAATGCCTGCCGTACATACCGCGATTATAATAAGAATCATTCCTGTAATCAGCAGTTTTTTCTTTCCGTTTTCTAATTCTTTCAAATGCGCACTTCCTCCATTTTCTCATAAAATAAATGCTGAAATACCGCAATCACTCTGCCGACTCCCAAATCCGCAATCAACATTCCGATACTGAGACCGATAATTTTATGCGCAAAAATCAGCCCGATGATAATTGTCATTTTTCTGTCTCTTGTCTGATAAATTCAATCTTATATTTCTGCAAATCATAGACATTTGCAAAAAATCCCCTTAGAATCGTTTCCGCGTTGCTCTCCGCATTTTCAAGCAGACCGTTTGCAACCGCATCCTGCTTTGCATTTTCAATTAGCGTTTTCAGGGCATCGTTATTATCCGCCAGTTTGATTGGTGTGAAAATGCTTTCTTCCTCATGATACACCTTAAAGGTATCCGTGTTGATTTCACTGCTTAAAATCTGCACCTGCGGCAGACGAACCTGAATTATGCTGTTATCTTCGTCAACGCTCCATTCAATTTGACTAAAATCCAGTCCCGCTCTCACTTCTACATCATAGCTGTAAATGTATTCGCTCTGTGTAAACGGAATCGTCATTCCAAACAGCTTACGCGAATCCTTTGTGACATTCATCTCCGTACAGTAAGCCGCCTGTGTGACCATCTGCCCGATATTTTCAAAGCCAATCCGCGTTGTCTTGCTCTCCGACTCTGCCGGCTGTCCACCGCCCTTTCTAAGCCCTGCAATACCGGCAATCACCGCCAGCACCAGCAGTAATATAATTACCAGCTTTATAAACAGATGTCCTCTGAATATACGGATGGTTTTCTTTTCAATAATTTCTTTTTTTGTATTTTCTTCACTTTGTTCTTTCATGGTTGTCCTCGTTTTTGTGGTTGGTTTGTATTATTTTATCACAATCCATATAAAATGGCTATTGCTATTTTAGGACTTTCTCACCGCAGATTACAAAATTCTACAATTTTACGCTATACTTATTATGTTTTTTCAAATACTCCGCTTCAAGCTGTGTTTTATCTGTTTCATACATTTCATATTCTTCTTTCATGTTCCCCTGTCCTTTACTGTCTTTCGCCTATTTTAAACCTGCCTTGAAATAAAATGCACAATTTCTTTTTCCGGTTTTAAAATGTACGGTATCAGCTCCTGCGGATAAACCTTTATACCGTTTTTTAATTCCTCTAAAAATATCCATTAAATGTCCTCCGGTACAAATGTATCTTTCTCGCACACAATATAAATATTCTGATTCATTTTCTTTTCAAAATGCTGCATCAGCCGGATATTCGTATCCCACTTCGCCTGTGGGTAAAATCCGTATCTTTTCTTTACATCATTCATTCTGTCTTCCACATCAAGAACGCCGTCTGCCCCTGCCAGACTGTCGCATAACTGAATCAGGCGGTCGTATTCATCGTATACCGCCTTGTCCAACTCGGTCTTTATGAGCCGTAACTCCTCATCGGAAACATCAAATTTTCCAATATAATCATCAATCGTATGATTGTTAAAAGAATGTGTCAGACAAATTTTTGCCACTTCATCATATCCTGACTGCTTCATATAAGTATATCCATCCGAAACATGCCCCAGATGCCGCACGCCAAATTTTCTGCCTATGTCATGCAGTAATCCTAATATGTACGCTTTCTCAGAATCCATATCACCACAGGCATGTGCAATTTTTTCTGCGCAGTGTGCCGCGGTTAAACAATGCCGTCCCCAAGGTCCCGGATTACATGCCAAACCGTCACGGATGAATTCCATAGCTTCTTCTCTTGTTGGTATCATTTCTTTTTCCCTCCTTTAAGCCCTCTCTTCCACCCTGAATTCTGACAGTACCATCCGCTTCACCGGTTCGCCCTTGATATGGCTGGCTTCCATGCGCCATGCGCCGCTTCTGATACTTGAATCCATAAGTTTTAACACATAAATATTGTCAAAGCGGTTATAGATTGAATCGCCGCCAAGTCCTGACAGGCAGATTAGCTGCGTATTCGTTTTCTTTGCCATCTCCATCAGTGGTTTCAGCAGATGTTCCGCATTGGTCTGTGCAAACGGATTATCCATAATCAGCACCTTGCCTTCCTCTCCCGTGGTAAACAAATCACTCTCATCCCGCCGCATATAACTAAGCAGACAGGTCAGAATCACAAACGCTGATAAAAAGCCCTCGCCGCCGGAATTGGCTGATACCTCTGCCCATGTAATCGGGACTTCACGTTCCGCTTCAATCTTATACAGCTTAATTTTTACACTGCCGATACCCACAGTATCATCATACAGTCTTTTTGTTGTAATGACATTTCCCAAAAATTCATTCAGATTTTCATTCTTATCAATCGTATCAAGACCATTTTGTATCACCTGCTCAAAATAATCGTGCAGTTTCATACGGAAATGTTCCTGTTCGCTTTCCCAGTCTGCTACCTGGATTTTTAACATTTTAATGTTTCTGCCGCGCACGCTGATTGTTGAATTTTTATCAATCATTGCAATATTCGCATTAACACTGCGCACGTATTCTAAAAACATTTCTTCAATGTTTTTTTGTTCATTGTCAATGCTTGCAAGATCAATTTTAAGTTTTTCCAGCTGGCTCTCATACGAAGCCTTATTCACGGCATACTGCTCTGCCAGATTCTTTGGACTGGCAGTCTGTGTCAACAGACTGTCAAATGTTTTCTTAAAATAATCTTCTGCATAAATATCTTTTGCTGCAATTGAACTGATTTCTTCTGCCAGACGGTTCTGCTCATCCTTTAACCGGGACAGTGCCGTTAGCAGATTTCTTTTTACCGTCTTCTGATACCTGGTAAGTTCCTGTGCCTCTACTGTTTCAATATCCGGAATCTGCTGTCTGATTTGTTCCTGTTCCTCCGGTGAAGCTGACACCGGTTCATCTGCATATTCGGATACACTTCCTGCCTGAACCTCCAGCTGATTTTTTTTGTTTTCCAGATTTTTTAATGCTTTTTCAATCGACTGTACCTCATATTTTTTCAGCTGTATACGTTCTTTAAAATCTGTATCCGTAATTGTTTCCGGTAATACGTTGTATGAAGAAGCGGATGCAGCTTAAAATCCAGCTTTTCACTGACATCACCGTAATCCGGCTCTTTCACATACTCCCAGAATGCCACGGGAAGCGCCGGCTTTTTACCATTCGTTCCTGCACTGCGGACCGGTGCCAGCGTTCCCTGTGAGAGTTCAAGCATAATATCTGCATACAGCTGTCCATACTCTTTTTCAGGAGATTGTGCGATAATATCTTTTAAAAACACTTTTCTTTTTTTCATATATTATTTCCGCTTTCTAAATGTTATTTATATCTTAAATCTGCTTCCCCACTGCACGATTTAAATTGTATTTAGTATTATTTTAACATTATTCATGAAGTGGGACAATAGAATCTTATATCTTGCTTCTTAAAACGCTTTCATTATATTCACATTGTATTTATAGCTGCAAAAAACAGCACGAAATCTTCCAAAATCTCAAAAATATGTAAAAAATCAGTAACATTTTCTCTATAAACGACCTATAATCAGTATATGATTTGCTTCGTTAGATATTATTTATATACCAAGAATGCGGCAATGTACCATTTTATTATTTTTTTTAAGAATGGAGGTTATTATGGCAGATTTTATTTTACTTAATGAAGATTTCTCTGATTTTCCCATTGGTGAATTCCCTTATGATAAGAATCATTCGGCAATGGGTGAGTATCATTTTATCCATTATCCCGGATATTATGGTAAATGGCATGACCCGGTATGCAACCACACTTATAACGGTCAGGGTGCTTCCTGGATTATTTCTGAATATAATGGAAAACATTTTATGGAGCAGATGCGTATCCGCAATGACAAGCCCCACCGGACTTTTCCTATGCTTACAAGCGGCGACAGATTCTGGCGTGATTATACTATAACTGCAAGTGTCCGTATGTTTACTACCAAATGGGGTAATGCCGGCATTGGTTTTTGTTGTCAGAACTCTGCTAATCTTCTTGTCCTTGTTTTTGAAGAACATGAACTGAGAGTTGAATACCGTCATAAAGAAGAGGTTACTATTCTTGATTCTGTAGCTTTTAACTACAACTGTGACGATACTTATATCCTTAAAGCAGAAATTAAAGGCAGCCATGTTATATGCAGCGTTGATGATAAGGTCTATTTTGACATTGACACTGAATATGCCGTACAGGGTGGCAAAGTCGCCGTTACAGCAACGATCCCTGCACAGTTTGGTTTTGTAAATGTTACTACTTCTGAAAGTACTGCTGCTTCTATTGATGCTGCAAGAAATGCTTATAAAGCTGAATGTGAAAATGCGCAGGCGCATTATCCTAAGATGAAGCTTCTTAAGAAGATTGACCTCAATGGCTGCGGCACCGGAAGGCAGCTTCGTTTTGGTCATCTGCTTGGCAACGGCGAATACCAGATGGTTATGGCACAGTGCCAGAAAAGAGTAAACCGTGATGCTTATGGAACCATCAGCTGTCTCACCGCATTTGACCTTGACGGCAATATTTTATGGCAGCACGGTGAACCAACCAATAATCACGACATTGGCACTATATCAGCTGACATGCCTATGCAGATATATGATATTGATGGTGATGGTTTTGACGAGGTTATAACCGCCAAGAATTTTGAAGTCCTTATTCTTGATGGCAGAACAGGTGAAGTCAAGAAACGCACCAGAACACCTTTCTCCACAACAGAAGAGGATGGAACGATTATCGGTGTTCCTGATAAAATCTATGCTTTTGACAGAATTAACCCTGACGGTATGCGTATATGCAATTTCCGTGGTCTTGATAAGCCACGTGATATTCTTATTAAGGATCGTTATTGCAGGGTGTATGCACTTAACGATGACCTGGAGGTTATGTGGCATTTCCAGAGTGATAAGAATACCGGGCATTTTCCTTTTGCGATTGATATTAACGGGGATGGGCATGATGAACTTCTGGTAGGTTATAACATGCTTGACTGCCACGGTAACAAGATGTGGACTATGCCTGTTAATGAAGACCACATTGATGAAATTGTTCCAGGAAGATTCGAATCCGGTCCACATAAAGGCACTAAATTCTTTGCCTGCGTTGCGGGAAAGGAAGGCTTCCTGATATCTGATTTTAACGGAAAACTTCTCAAAAAGGATGGCATAGGTCATGCACAGCGTGTCAGTCTCGCTAATTACCTTCCTGACCGCCCAGGTTATGAAATGGTTGTTGTTAATTTCTGGGGACATCAGGGAATTATATATTTCTATGACAGCGAAGGTAACCAGTTATGGGAAATGGAAAATGAGCTTAATGGTAATCTTTTAACACCTGTAAACTGGACTGGTGACGGTCAGGACTTCATTCTTCTTAATGCTGATGTAGAGCGCGGTGGAATGATTGATGGCAGAGGTATTCAGGTTGTTAAGTTCCCTGATGACGGTCATCCTACCATGTGTGCAGAAGCTGTAAATCTCTACGGCGATGCCCGTGATGAAATTGTGACATGGGATTATGATTCAATGTACATATATACACAGGATGATGCACCTAAAGATGATGTATATGCACCTTTCAAATATCCTGATTATAACGCTTCTAATTACCGTGGAGAGTACTCTTACCGTGAGAAGTGGTGGTAAAAATTTAAGAATATAAATGGCTGAGCAAGCCAAAAAAAGGCTTCCGGGAAAATCCCGGAAGCCTTTAAATTTACTGTATAAATACTGAGTACATCAACCAATAAAATTACTCAATGATTGTAGCAACAGCACCTGAACCTACTGTACGTCCACCTTCACGGATAGCGAAACGAAGACCCTGCTCCATAGCTACGTTGTGGATAAGTTCAACTGTCATTTCTACGTTATCACCAGGCATGCACATTTCTGTACCAGCTGGAAGTTCACAAACACCAGTAACATCAGTTGTTCTGAAGTAGAACTGTGGTCTGTAGTTGTTGAAGAATGGAGTATGACGTCCACCTTCGTCCTTTGTTAATACGTAAACCTGAGCTGTAAACTTGTGATGAGGTGTGATTGAACCTGGCTTGCAGAGAACCTGTCCTCTCTGGATTTCGTCTCTCTGAACACCTCTAAGAAGTGCACCAATGTTATCACCTGGCTGTGCTTCATCAAGAAGCTTTCTGAACATTTCGATACCAGTTACAACAACCTTACGAATGTCATCATGGATACCAACGATTTCAACTTCTTCATTTATATGAAGAACACCACGTTCTACTCTACCTGTAGCAACAGTACCACGACCTGTGATAGAGAATACGTCTTCTACTGGCATAAGGAATGGCTTATCTGTATCTCTTTCTGGATCTGGAACATATTCATCGATTGTGTGCATAAGTTCAAGAATCTTATCGCCCCATTCGCTGTTCGGATCTTCAAGAGCCTTAAGAGCTGAACCCTGGATGATTGGTGTGTCATCGCCTGGGAAGCCATACTCGTTAAGGAGTTCTCTGATTTCCATATCTACTAATTCAAGAAGTTCCGGATCATCAACCATATCACACTTGTTCATGAATACAACGATGTAAGGAACACCTACCTGACGAGCAAGAAGGATATGTTCTCTTGTCTGAGCCATAACACCATCTGTAGCAGCTACTACGAGGATACCAGCATCCATCTGAGCAGCACCAGTGATCATGTTCTTAACGTAATCGGCATGACCTGGGCAGTCAACGTGAGCGTAATGTCTCTTTTCTGTTTCATATTCAACGTGAGCTGTAGAGATTGTGATACCTCTTTCTCTTTCTTCTGGAGCCTTATCGATATTTTCGAATGCAACAGCTTCACCTGTACCAAGTCTCTCATGAAGAGTCTTTGTGATAGCAGCTGTAAGTGTAGTCTTACCATGATCTACGTGTCCAATTGTACCAATGTTACAATGTGGTTTAGTTCTTTCAAATTTAGCCTTTGCCATTGTTTAAAATCCTCCTTAAAATGATTCATACCCTTTATGGGGTTTCATAGCTAAAATCTATTATATTGCATTTTTAAATATTTTGCAACTATATTTTTATTAGATTATTTTGCTCTTGAAGCAATAACCTTATCCTGAACGGACTTTGGAGCCTGTTCATACTTATCAAAGAACATAGAGTAGTTACCACGACCCTGTGTCTTAGAACGAAGGTCTGTAGCATATCCGAACATCTCTGAAAGCGGAACGAATGCTTTAATCATCTTACCACCTGAGATATCTTCCATACCTTCGATACGTCCTCTACGAGAGTTGATATCACCGATAACATCACCCATGTATTCTTCCGGCATTGTAACTTCAACCTTCATGATTGGCTCAAGAAGTGCCGGAGCTGCCTTAGCCATAGCATCCTTAAATGCCATAGAACCGGCAATGTGGAATGCCATTTCTGATGAATCGACTTCATGGTAAGATCCATCATAGATATCTGCTCTAAGTCCGAGAACCGGGAATCCAGCTAAAATACCTGAGTTAGCGGCTTCACGGATACCATCTGCAACTGAAGGGATGTATTCCTTAGGAATAGCACCACCAACTACTGATGATTCACAGAAAAGTACCGGAGGCTCATTGATTAATACTGTATTCTTTGTTTCAACATCGAACTTATCAACGTTTGCTTCAAGTGGTGAGAAACGTACTTTACAGTGACCATACTGACCACGACCACCTGACTGCTTAGCATACTTACTATCAACATCAACTGCCTTTGTAAAGCATTCTCTGTAAGCAACCTGTGGAGCACCTACGTTTGCTTCTACCTTGAATTCACGAAGAAGTCTGTCTACGATGATATCAAGATGAAGTTCACCCATACCTGCGATAATTGTCTGACCGGTTTCCTGATCTGTGTGGGCACGGAATGTCGGATCTTCTTCAGCAAGCTTTGCTAAAGCTTCACCCATCTTACCCTGGTCATTCTTAGTCTTTGGTTCGATAGCAAGTTCGATAACCGGCTCTGGGAATTCCATTGACTCTAAGATAACCGGATGCTGTTCGTCACAGATTGTATCACCTGTTACAGTGAACTTCAGACCTACAGCAGCTGCGATATCTCCTGAATAAACCTTATCAATTTCTTTTCTGTTGTTAGCATGCATCTGAAGGATACGGCCAACTCTTTCCTTCTTGTTCTTGTTTGCATTTAATACATATGAACCACCGTTCAATGTACCAGAGTAAACTCTGAAGAATGCCAGCTTACCAACGAATGGGTCTGTCATAATCTTGAATGCAAGAGCTGAGAATGGTTCTTCATCAGATGACTTTCTTGTAACTTCGTTACCGTCTTCATCAACACCTGTGATATCCGGGATATCTGTTGGTGCAGGCATGTATTCGATAACTGCATCAAGAAGCTTCTGAACACCCTTGTTCTTATAAGCTGTACCGCAAAGACAAGGAATTGCTGTACCTTCGATAGTACCCTTTCTTAAAGCTGCCTTTAATTCAGGAATTGTAAGTTCTTCATCATTAAAGAACTTTTCCATAAGGTCTTCATCAAGTTCAGCACACTGTTCAATGAGCTTGTCATGATATTCCTGAGCCTGATCCTTTAAATCATCAGGAATTTCACCTACGGAAATATCATCACCCTTATCTCCGTTGAAGACATAAGCCTTCATTTCAAATAAGTCGATGATACCCTTAAATTCATCTTCCTTACCAATCGGAATCTGTACAAGTACAGGATTCTTACCAAGCTTTGTTATAAGCTGGTTGCATGATCCAAAGAAATCTGCACCCATCTTATCCATCTTGTTCATGAAAGCCATACGTGGTACATTGTATTTATCAGCCTGACGCCATACGTTCTCTGACTGCGGTTCTACACCGTTCTGAGCATCGAACACACCTACAGCACCATCAAGAACTCTAAGTGAACGTTCAACTTCTACTGTGAAGTCAACGTGACCCGGAGTATCAATGATGTTGATACGGTATTCTGGCTGTGTCTTATCTGGCTTACCTTCTTTTTCCGGTGTCCAGTGACATGTTGTAGCAGCTGAAGTAATTGTGATACCTCTTTCCTGCTCCTGGGCCATCCAGTCCATGGTAGCAGTACCTTCATGAGTATCACCAATTTTGTGGTTTACACCAGTATAATAAAGGATACGCTCTGTTAATGTAGTCTTACCTGCATCGATATGAGCCATGATACCAATATTTCTGGTTCTCTCCAATGGATATTCTCTTCCAGCCATCGGTAAATCCTCCTATATTATTAGAATCTGTAATGAGCAAAAGCCTTGTTTGCTTCTGCCATCTTGTGCATATCTTCTTTCTTCTTTACAGAAGATCCTGTATTGTTTGCAGCATCGAGGATTTCATTTGCAAGTCTTTCTTCCATTGTCTTCTCGCCTCTTGCACGAGAATAAGCTGTCATCCAACGAAGAGCTAAAGCCTGTCTTCTGTCCGGCTTAACTTCGATCGGTACCTGATAAGTAGCACCACCGATACGTCTAGCCTTAACTTCAAGAACTGGCATAATATTGTTCATAGCTTCTTCGAAAACTTCGATAGCAGGTCTTTCAGTCTTTGCTGCGACTCTGTCAAATGCTCCGTATACAATCTTCTGGGCAACTCCTCTCTTACCATCAAGCATAATGTTGTTGATAAGCTTTGTCACGACCTTATTATTGTAAATAGGATCTGCTAATACATCTCTTTTCTGAGTATGTCCTTTACGTGGCACGGTTCTTCCCTCCTTAACAATATTCATTAATTCATCGGTACTCACAAATATATATGACCTTTTTCCACCTGCGACATCCAATAAAGGCTGCCGCCATCGGGATAATCGGCTGTGTACGTGCGCGGTATATCTTAAACCTGCAACCTTCGGATTAATCTAACTCCGGCACTTGTTATAAATCATATTGTGAATAAATGCGGACCATTTCCGCGTTTTACTGCATGGTTTTTAGAAAATCCGCCAACCTGCAATTTGCCTTTACGATACTAATTATTTAGCATCCTTAGGTCTCTTGGCACCGTATTTAGAACGTGCCTGTCTTCTCTTAGCGACACCTGCTGTATCAAGTACACCACGAACGATGTGATATCTTGTACCTGGTAAATCCTTAACACGTCCACCTCTGATCAGAACAACGCTGTGTTCCTGAAGATTGTGTCCTTCACCTGGGATATAAGATGTTACTTCAATACCGTTTGAAAGACGAACTCTGGCGATCTTTCTAAGGGCTGAGTTAGGCTTCTTAGGTGTTGCAGTCTTAACAGCTGTACAAACGCCTCTCTTCTGTGGAGCAGCTACGTCTGTTGCTTTCTTCTGAAGTGAGTTGTATCCCTTCTGAAGAGCTGGTGCTGTAGACTTCTTTACTGTTGTTTTTCTTCCCTGTCTTACTAACTGGTTAAATGTAGGCATTCCTTTTTCACCTCCCGGAATTAGAATAATTCATGGTTGCATATTCAGTTCGTTTCTGAATAATGTGGCATAGCAGGGCTTTCCTGTTATCACACACTTGTTTAGTATATATTTTATATTTTTATATGTCAAGCACTTTTTTATTTTTTATAAGACGTTTTATTTTTTATAAGACATTTTTGCTGCATTGATACTTTAATGATTGGATTCATTTGTTTTTAAATACGCCTCCAGCAGTTCCTGCTGTTTCTTATAAAACGGATAATCATGCTCCTGTGTTCCCCAGACCGGTGTCATATAATCGCCGAATAATATTGTTAAAACTTCATCGTAATTTTTCATAACTGGCATTTTCATGATTTCAAAATCCATTTCTGTTATTTGCACAAAATATTCTTCTGGAAACTGTATTTGGGGATTTTCATAAAAATAATAATATTCCGTCAGTGTGTGGCTGTCGTTTTCATTATATAAAGAATATAATGTATCACATACTTTTAAAAGCTCATTTGCCACACAGCTTTCCCAGTTTAAGTGTATATTGCACAATTCCTCGATCTGCTTTATCACCTTTTGATTTTCTTCCGACTCATCACAGACTCTGCCTTTGCCGCTTACTTTGATTATCTGATATATAATTTTTATCAGTTCCTTTTGAATCTCCATTTCTTCTTCATCATCACTGATATAATTAAGCGGAAAAACATCTACTCCTGCAACAAAAGGAAATCCATGAAATCTTTTCAAATGCTCTTCATTTGTATTGATTTCCCTGCCATTCGTTATTCTTAAAAAATACTGGTCCCATTGCTCAAGCGTACTGTAATGGCAGATACAGAAAGTACTGTCCAGTTCCTTTTTTATAATTTCAATAAATCTGTTATAATCCTTTCTTTTCATCCATATATCAACATCATCATCCCATGGAATAAATCCTTTATGTCTTATTGTTCCGAGTAATGTTCCCCATGCCGCATAGTATTGCAGGTCATTTTCCTTACATATTCTGTCGATTTCCTGCATAATTTCCATTTCCGCCGCCCATGCTCTTTTCATCATACTGTCAACAACAAAGCCGTCTATTTCTTCCGTTTCAAAATATTTATCATCAAAATACATTTTTGGTTTCCTCCGAATGCATACCTCTCCTGTAAAACAAAACAAGGTGGTGAGGACCTATGCCCCACCACCTGCAAAAATTTTTCTATTCAGTTACCGTAACTTCTTCTTCCGTCAGTTCCAGTGTTTCGTCATCAGAAATATCAGATGCAGCTTCTTCTTTTGCTCTTTCGGCTGCTTCTTCTTCAATTTCTTTGCGGACTCTTTCATTAGAATCCAGTTCAACGTTCTGATAACGCTTCATACCTGTACCGGCAGGAATCAGTTTACCAATGATAACGTTTTCCTTCAGACCAATCAGCGGGTCGACCTTACCGTTAATAGCGGCATCTGTCAGAACCTTTGTTGTTTCCTGGAAGGAAGCAGCTGACAGGAATGAATTTGTTGCAAGAGAAGCCTTTGTAATACCCAGAATAATTGAAGTACCTGTTGCAGGTGTCTTTCCTTCCTCTTCCAGCTTTTCGTTTACTTCCGTAAATTCAATTGTATCTACCTGAGAACCTGTCAGGAATTCTGAATCTCCAGGAGATTCAATAACAATCTTCTTTAACATCTGGCGTACAATCAATTCGATATGCTTATCGTTGATTTCTACACCCTGGATACGGTAAACCTTCTGAACTTCACGCAGTACATAATCCTGTACGGCACGTACGCCGAGGATTCTTACGATATCATGAGGATTTTCAGAACCTTCTGTGATTTCTTCACCCTTTACAACAATCTGACCTTCCTGAACCTTGACTCTTGTATCTCTAGATACAGGATAAGCCTTTGAGTTACCCTCATCGTCTGTAATAACAATATCTGTCTTCTTTTCTGTCTTTGCAAAACTTACGACACCGCCAAACTCAGCCAGTACAGCAAGTGCCTTTGGCTTTCTTGCTTCGAAAAGTTCTTCGACACGAGGAAGACCCTGTGTAATATTATCACCAGCAACACCACCTGTATGGAAAGTACGCATAGTAAGCTGTGTACCCGGTTCACCGATAGACTGGGCAGCGATAATACCAACAGCTTCACCAACCTGTACGGTCTGACCTGTAGCCATGTTAGAACCGTAGCACTTTGCACATACACCGATGTGTGAACGGCAGGTAAGAATTGTTCTGATTTTAACCTTTTCAACACCGGTTGCAACAATCTGTGCAGCTCTCTTCGGCGTTACAAGGTGATTTGCAGCCACAATTACTTCGCCTGTTGCCGGATCAATGATGTCTTCTGCAAGATATCTGCCTGTAATACGTTCTTCTAATGATTCAAGGATATCTGCCTTTGCATCACTGCTTGCAGTTGCCTTATCATTTACGAACTCAGATACATACATACCCGGAATTGCCTTACCGGCACTGCAATCTGTTTCTCTGATAATCAAATCCTGTGATACGTCTACCAGACGTCTTGTAAGGTATCCTGAATCGGCTGTACGTAACGCTGTATCGGACAGACCCTTACGCGCACCATGCGCTGAAATGAAGTATTCCAGTACGTCAAGACCTTCACGGAAGTTGGACTTGATTGGAAGTTCGATTGTATTACCGGATGTATCCGCCATCAAACCACGCATACCGGCAAGCTGCTTAATCTGCTGGTTAGAACCACGGGCACCGGAATCGGCCATCATGAAGATGTTGTTATACTTATCAAGACCTTCAATCAGGGCATCCTTTAATGCCTCATCTGTTTCCTGCCATACGCGGATAACGTTCTTATGTCTTTCTTCATCTGTTGAACGACCTCTGTTGTAGTTTACAGTAATCTGTTCAACCTTCTTTTCTGCATCGGAAATCAGCTTCTTCTTAATCGGCGGCACAGTCATTTCTGAAATAGAAACGGTCATGGCTGCTCTTGTAGAATACTTATAACCCATTGCCTTAATATCATCAAGTACTTCGGCTGTTGTCGTTGTACCGTGGGTATTAATAACGTGCTGTAAAATATCCTTTAACTGCTTCTTTCCTACATGGAAATCAACCTCCAGAAGCATCTGGTTTTCTTCCTTGCTTCTGTCTACATATCCTAAATCCTGTGGAAGAATTTCATTGAAAATAAATCTTCCCAGTGTAGATTCTACATTACCTGAAACGGTATTGCCTTCTGCATCGGTCTTTGTCATATGAACTAAAATCTTAGAGTGTAATGTAATAACTCCGTTTTCATATGCAAGAAGTGCTTCGTTTACATTCTTAAAGAACTTACCTTCACCCTTTGCACCCGGTCTTTCCTGTGTCAGATAGTAAATACCAAGAACCATATCCTGTGAAGGAACCGCTACAGGACCACCATCAGACGGCTTTAACAGGTTGTTTGGTGAAAGCAGCATGAAGCGGCATTCTGCCTGTGCTTCTACTGAAAGCGGCAAATGGACGGCCATCTGGTCACCATCGAAATCGGCGTTGAACGCTGTACAAACAAGCGGATGCAGCTTAATTGCCTTACCTTCTACAAGGATTGGCTCGAATGCCTGAATACCAAGTCTGTGCAGTGTAGGAGCACGGTTTAACATAACCGGATGCTCTTTGATAACATCTTCCAGAACATCCCATACGCTGTTTTCAAGATGTTCTACGCTCTTTTTCGCTTTCTTAATATTGTCAGCCAGTCCACGTCTTACCAGTTCTCTCATAACAAACGGCTTAAACAGCTCAATTGCCATTTCCTTTGGAAGACCACACTGATAAATCTTTAATTCAGGACCTACAACGATAACAGAACGACCTGAATAGTCAACTCGCTTACCAAGGAGGTTCTGACGGAAACGTCCCTGCTTACCCTTTAACAGGTCTGAAAGTGACTTTAACGCTCTGTTACCAGGACCTGTTACCGGACGTCCGTTTCTACGTCCGTTATCAATCAGGGCATCAACAGCTTCCTGAAGCATTCTCTTTTCATTACGGATAATGATTTCCGGAGCGCCCAGCTCAATCAGACGTGCAAGTCTGTTGTTTCTGTTGATGATTCTTCTATATAAGTCATTTAAATCGGATGTTGCAAAACGTCCACCGTCTAACTGTACCATTGGTCTTAAATCCGGTGGGATTACCGGAATTTCAGTTAAGATCATCCATTCCGGTCTTGTTCCGGCTGTTAAAAACGCTTCCATGACTTCAATTCTCTTAATGAGTCTTGCTGCCTTCTGGGAAGTTGTATTTTCAAGTTCTTCCTTTAACTTTGCAACTTCTGATTCCAAATCTACATTTTTAAGCAGTTCATAAATGGCTTCCGCACCCATGCCGACACGGAATGTATTGCCGTACTGATCGTAGAGTTCACGGTATTCCTGTTCTGTTAAAATCTTCTTGAACGGAATTTCTGTCGTACCCGGATCAATTACAATATAAGCTGCAAAATATAATACTTTTTCAAGGTTCTTCGGTCCGATGTCCAGAATCAGATCCATACGGCTAGGAATTCCCTTAAAATACCAGATATGGGAAACAGGAGCCGCTAAATGGATATGTCCCATACGATCTCTACGGACACTGGCCTTTGTTACTTCGACACCACACTTATCGCAGATAATACCCTTATCTTTGATTTTCTTATATTTACCGCAGTGACACTCCCAGTCCTTACTCGGTCCAAAGATTCTTTCACAATACAAACCATCTTTTTCCGGTTTTAAAGTTCTGTAGTTGATTGTCTCCGGCTTTGTAACCTCACCGTGAGACCACTCTAAAATATCCTCCGGAGAAGCCAGTTTAATCTGAATCTTATCAAACTTCATAGACTGACTGGTCAAATCTCTTTTTGATTCTTCTGCCATGATCGTGCTCCCTTCTATTAATCCATCATATCTGAATTGCCATCGCCATAATCATCTGCATCATCAAATGCATCATCGCCGGCATACTCTACATCCTCTGCATCTTCAAAGCCGTCTTCACCGACTGTCTGAATGGTTGAACCATTCTTAGCATATTCTGCTTCCTCTTCTCTGCTGTCACGTCTGTATCTGCCATCATCAAGAACTTTCTTGAAGTCAGTTACTTCGTATTCAGAGCTTTCAAGCAGTTTCACTTCATTGTTATCCTTATCAAGCACTCTTACGTCTAATGCCAGGGACTGGAGTTCCTTTAAAAGTACCTTGAAGGATTCCGGAATACCCGGTTCAGGGATATTTTCACCCTTGATAATTGCTTCGTAAGTACGAACTCGTCCTACAACATCATCGGACTTCACAGTCAGGATTTCCTGTAATGTATATGATGCACCGTAAGCTTCCAGTGCCCAAACTTCCATTTCACCGAAACGCTGTCCACCGAACTGTGCTTTACCACCGAGCGGCTGCTGTGTTACAAGTGAGTAAGGACCTGTTGAACGTGCATGAATCTTATCATCAACCAGATGATGGAGCTTTAAGTAGTGCATGAAACCGATTGTTACAGGGCTGTCAAAATATTCACCTGTACGTCCGTCACGCAGTCTTACCTTACCGTCACGTCCGATTGGAACACCCTTCCATTCTTCTCTGTGTGCTCTGTTGTCACTCAGATACTGGAATACGTCAGGATTCAGCAGTTCTTTATATTTATCTGTAAATGTTACCATATCTTCCGGATAATCTTCGCCATTTTCCTGTGCAGCTGCCTTTTCACGCTGTAATTCTTCATCATCAAAAGGTGTATTTGCATAGTCATTTGCCATATCCAGTGTATCCATAATATCATTTTCGTCTGCACCGTCGAATACCGGTGTAGAAATGTTAAAGCCAAGCACCTTTGCTGCAAGACTTAAATGGATTTCAAGCACCTGTCCGATATTCATTCGTGAAGGCACACCCAGAGGGTTTAAGACGATATCAAGCGGACGTCCGTTTGGAAGGAATGGCATATCTTCCACAGGGAGAACTCTGGAAACGACACCCTTGTTACCATGACGGCCGGCCATCTTATCACCTACAGAAATCTTTCTCTTCTGTGCAATATAGATGCGGACAGACTTGCTGACACCCGGTGCCAGTTCATCGCTGTTTTCTCTTGTAAATGTCTTCACTGCCACAACGATACCATATTCACCATGAGGTACCTTTAATGAAGTATCTCTTACTTCTCTTGCCTTTTCACCAAAGATTGCACGAAGCAGTCTTTCTTCGGCTGTCAGTTCTGTTTCACCCTTTGGTGTTACTTTACCAACCAGAATATCTCCGGCACGTACTTCTGCACCGATGCGGATCACACCGTTTTCATCCAGATCCTTGATAGAATCACTGCTTGCGGAAGGAATATCTCTTGTGATTTCTTCCGGTCCTAACTTTGTATCACGGGCTTCGATTTCATATTCTTCAATATGGATAGAAGTGTATACATCATCACGCACCAGACGTTCACTTAATAATACAGCATCTTCGTAGTTGTAACCTTCCCATGTCATGAAACCGATTAACGGGTTCTTACCTAATGCAATTTCACCATTCTGTGTAGAAGGACCATCTGCGATAACATCGCCTTCCTTCACCTTGTCACCTTTAAATACGATTGGACGCTGGTTATAGCAGTTGCTCTGGTTACTTCTTGAGAACTTTGTCAGCTTATACTCATGTACCTTGCCGTCATCTTCTCTTACAATAATTTTATCAGATTCAGACAAAAGAACTTCACCGTCTGCTTCTGCTACAACGCAGACACCTGAGTCTCTTGCTGTCTTATTTTCAATACCTGTACCAATAACCGGTGCTTCTGTCATCAGAAGCGGTACGGCCTGACGCTGCATGTTGGAACCCATCAGCGCTCGTGTACAGTCATCGTTCTGAAGGAACGGAATCATGGATGTCGCAACAGAGAATACCATCTTTGGCGATACGTCCATTAATTCAATCTGTGTCTTGTCAAATTCAGAAGTTTCTTCTCTGTAACGGCCGGATACAGTATTCTTAACGAAATGTCCTTCTTCGTCAATTTCCGCATTCGCCTGTGCTACATGATAATCATCTTCTTCATCAGCCGTAAAGTACTGTACTTCATCGGTAACACGCGGATTCTTTGGATCGGTTCTGTCTACCAGACGGTACGGTGCCTCTACAAAACCATATTCGTTAATTCTTGCATAAGATGCAAGTGAGTTAATCAGACCGATGTTCGGACCTTCAGGTGTTTCAATAGGACACATTCTTCCGTAATGTGTATAGTGAACATCTCGAACCTCGAAACCGGCACGATCTCTTGACAGACCACCCGGTCCTAATGCAGAAAGACGTCTTTTATGCGTAATTTCTGACAACGGGTTATTCTGATCCATGAACTGTGACAGCTGGGAACTTCCAAAGAATTCCTTAATCGCTGCCGTAACCGGTTTAATGTTAATCAGTGACTGCGGAGAAATACCGCTTAAGTCCTGTGTGGACATTCTTTCCCTGACAACTCTTTCCATTCTGGAAATACCGATTCTGAACTGGTTCTGTAACAGTTCGCCGACCGCTCTGATACGTCTGTTACCAAGGTGATCAATATCATCCTTTGTACCAACGCCGTATTCAAGGTGCATATTATAATTAATAGAAGCAATAATATCTTCTACAGTAATGTGCTTTGGAATCAGATCGGCAATGTTCTTGCAGATTGCTTCTTTGATTTCTTCAAGTGATTCATTTTCAGCTAAAATCTGGCTGAGTACAGGGAAGAATACAGCTTCTGTAACACCGAGTTCTCTTGCTTCTTCCTTTGAAATATCAACCCATTTTGTAATATCAACTGCCATGTTAGACAGCACTTTTACTCTCTTTGTTGTAATTGTACCGTCACTGTTTCTTAAATCTACATTTAAGAAGACTGCCGGAACCGCTGCATCCTGAATTGCCTGTGCTGTTTCTCTGTCAAGCTTATCGCCTGCCTGTGCAATGACATTGCCCTGTGTATCCACAACATCATCTGCAAGGATATGTCCTGAAAGTCTGCTCTTGAAAGAAAGCTTCTTATTAAACTTATATCTTCCCACCTTTGCAAGGTCATATCTTCTCGGATCAAAGAACATACCTGAAATCAGCGCTTCCGCACTATCTACAGATAACGGTTCACCCGGTCTTAACTTCTTATAAAGCTCTAAAATACCTTCCTGATAGTTTGTAGAAGTATCCTTCTCCATTGTAGCAAGAAGCTTTGGTTCTTCGCCGAAAATATCAATAATTTCAGCATTTGTTCCGAAACCGAGTGCACGAATCAGCACGGTTACAGGAACCTTTTTATTTCTATCTACTTTAACATAGAACACATCGTTGGCATCTGTTTCATACTCTAACCATGCACCACGGTTTGGGATAACCTGTGAGCTGTAAAGGAAAATCTTACCGTACTTATCCTTCTGGATATCGTAATAGATACCTGGTGAACGTACCAGCTGGCTGACGATAACTCGTTCTGCTCCGTTGATAACGAATGTTCCCGTCTTTGTCATAAGTGGAAGGTCGCCCATGAAAATTTCATGTTCGCTGATATCTTCACTTTCCTTATTGTGGAGTCTTACTCTTACCTTCAGAGGTGCTGCATATGTAGCATCTCTTTCCTTACATTCTTCAATAGAATACTTGACATCATCTTCGCATAAAGCAAAGTCAACAAATTCCAGACTCAATCTGCCATTGTAGTCTGCTATTGGAGAGATATCATCAAAAACTTCTTTTAACCCTTCATCCAGGAACCACTGATAAGAGTCCTTCTGAACTTCAATAAGGTTCGGCATTTCAAGAACTTCTTTCTGTCTTGAATAGCTCATTCTCATGCTCTTGCCTGCCTTGACCGGACGCATTCTGTTTTTCTCCATTGACGTTTCACCCCTTGTGTTTATTTTTATATAAAATCTGATATTTTTAATATGCAATGCAATAAAAAAGCATAAGCATACACAATAGTGCATTGTCCATAATAGCATACAGTCACTTGTCTGTCAAGCACTATACATGATAATTTTTACCAGTTTTCCTTTTTATTACATTTGCGCGCATAATTATGAATATTATAACATTTTCAGAATTGAAAGTAAATTCATTTTCACGAATTACACCGCTGCCGTACAGTATTTCTATAACGTAAAAAACCGGACTCCCGCAGGAATCCGGTTCTTAATTTTATATTGATACTGTTGTGGGTAAAATTACTTAAGAGTAACCTTAGCGCCTTCAGCTTCAAGCTTCTTCTGAATTTCTTCAGCTTCTTCCTTAGAAGCGCCTTCCTTAACAACCTTAGGTGCGCCATCAACAACTTCCTTAGCTTCCTTTAAGCCAAGACCTGTGATTTCACGAACAACCTTGATAACCTTAACCTTGTTAGCGCCAGCTTCTGTAAGTTCTACGTCGAATTCTGTCTTTTCTTCACCTGCTGCTGCGCCAGCACCTGCTGCTGCAACAACAACGCCTGCTGCTGCAGATACGCCGAATTCTTCTTCGCAAGCCTTAACTAAATCGTTTAATTCTAATACTGATAATCCCTTAATAACTTCAATGATTTCCTGTGTAGTCATTTATTTACTCTCCTTTTATATTATTGGGCTGCTGCCCGGACCGTCCATACGGTATCCGTACAGACTCTGTTCAACATTTCCATGGATACGTTTTGTATCCGGACACGGAAATTAAGCAACTTCTTCGTTCTTTTCAGCGATCTGCTTAATAACACGTGCAAAGTTTGTAATAGGTGACTGGATGCTTCCAAGGAACTTGCTGAGAAGTTCGTCTCTTGACGGAATAGAAGCAATTGTCTGAATGCCAGCTGCATCGTAGTATGTTCCTTCAACAACACCGCACTTTAATTCAAGAGCTTCAGCTGTCTTAGCGAAGTTGCTAAGGATTCTAGCCGGAGCTGTTGCATCTGTAGCGCAGATAGCAATTGCTGTAGGTCCTTCAAGCATATCTGTCATTGGCTCGAATTCTGTACCTGCGATAGCTCTCTTTACTAAAGTATTCTTATATACCTTGTAAACGACACCGGCTTCTCTTAACTGCTTACGAAGCTGTGTATCCTGCTCTACAGTTAAGCCACGGTAGTCAACTAAAACAACGCCCTGCGCGCCATTTAAGTGTCCTGAAATTTCGTCTACGATAGGTGCTTTAAGTTCTACCTTTGCCATGAATTTGTTACCTCCTGTTAGATTTGTATCCCACCAGAGGGATAAATTCTGCCCAATTCATAAAAAAGTCCTCCAAAGCACAAGACTTCAGAGGACGTAGATTCATGTCTTAATATACCGCAGACTGTCTGTCTGCCGCATTTCATAATCCTCGGTAGGCGAATAACCTTTAACCCCGGATGGGGACCTGCTGTCTTAGGCAAAATATTGCATTGTGTGATGTATCACACAAACAAATGATAGTATACTATCTTCATATATAGGTTGTCAACCGTTTTTTACAAATTAGCCAACATATTTTGCTGTGCTGACCTTAACACCAGGACCCATTGTAGAAGTAAGTACAACACTTCTTAAATACTGACCCTTTAATGTTGAAGGCTTTGCCTTAACGATTGCATCCATAATAGCCTGGAAGTTGTCCGCTAACTGGTCTTCAGTGAATGAAGCCTTACCAATTGGCACGTGAATGATATTTGTCTTATCAAGTCTGTATTCAATCTTACCAGCCTTGATATCATTAACAGCTTTTGTTACATCCATTGTAACTGTACCAGCCTTCGGGTTTGGCATTAAGCCCTTAGGACCGAGTACACGTCCCAGACGACCAACAACGCCCATCATGTCAGGTGTTGCAACAACAACATCAAAATCGAACCAGTTATCATTCTGAATCTTAGGAATCAGTTCCTCACCGCCTACGAAATCAGCGCCTGCTGCTTCAGCTTCTTCAGCCTTAGCACCCTTAGCAAAAACTAAAACCTTAACAGTCTTACCTGTTCCGTGTGGAAGAACAACTGCACCTCTGATCTGCTGATCAGCATGACGTCCATCACAACCTGTTCTGATATGAGCTTCAATTGTTTCGTCAAATTTTGCTACTGCAGACTTCTTTACAAGAGCAACTGCATCTGTAGCTTCATATAATGTTGCGCGGTCGATTAACTTAGCCGCTTCAACGTATTTCTTTCCTCTTTTCATTATCAAAAAACCTCCTAGTGGTAATATCGGAAGGGACTTGCTTTCCTCCCACATATATCAAATTAATATGAATCAATTAATCTTCTACAACGATTCCCATACTCTTTGCTGTTCCTTCTATCATAGACATAGCAGTCTCGATAGATGCAGCATTTAAGTCTGGCATCTTTAATTCAGCAATCTTCTTGATTTCTTCCTTAGAAATCTTTGCAACCTTTGTCTTGTTTGGTGTACCAGAACCTGACTTAATGTTGCAAGCCTTCTTTAAAAGAACTGCTGCCGGCGGAGTCTTTGTAATAAAGCTGAAACTTCTATCAGCATATACTGTGATAACAACCGGGATAATTAAATCTCCCTGATCTGCTGTCTTTGCATTGAACTGCTTTGTAAACTCTACAATGTTTACACCATGCTGACCAAGAGCTGGACCAACTGGTGGAGCCGGTGTAGCTTTGCCGGCAGGAATCTGTAATTTGATATAACCTGTTACTTTCTTTGCCATTTTAGGCACCTCCTAAATATTATGTGGTAATTGGCGAAAGATACGGCTGATTTAAATCTGCCGCTTCAATCTCCCACGCTTATGCCTCACTGCCTATATGCCCATAAGCAGCTGCTTAAGCTTTCTGTTACATAAGTTTTACGTCTGTAAAACCAATCTCAACCGGTGTTTCACGGCCGAACATTTCTACATTAATGGTCAGGCACTGCTTGCCGTCATTAATTGCTGTAATTTCCCCAACTGTATTCTCCCATGCTCCTGAAAGAATCATTACCTGGTCACCAACTTTACCAGCAAACTGGACAACCGGCTTTGGAGCCTCAGTTCCCGGAAGGGTAATTCCAAGTGATTTAATTTCAGCCGGAGTGAGCGGTACCGGTTTGGATCCCGGACCTACAAATCCTGTAACGCCTCGGGTGTTGCGGACAACATACCAGCTGTCATCGTTCATCACCATGTTAATGAGTACGTATCCAGGGAACATCTTCTTCTGGGCAGACTTTGTTGCACCGTTCTTTACTTCAACAACCGTTTCAAGCGGAACGATGACTTCGAGAACCTGGTCCTGAAGATTTCTGTTTTCAACTGTTTTTTCGATGTTTGCCTTTACCTTATTCTCATAACCGGAATAAGTGTGGACAACATACCATTTTGCTTCGTCCATCTAATCACCTTTTCCTTACTTCACCAAGAATTCGATACCAAAGCGGGCAATCAAGTCCACTACTGAAATGATTACACCGACTACAACGGATACAATCACAACCGCAGCAGTTTCCTTTGTAAGTGACTTCTGGTCAGGCCAGACAATTTTCTTGAACTCAGCCTTTAAACCTTTGAACCAGCTTTTTTTCTGTTTTTTTGTTTTAACAGTTTCACCCATAGCTTTTACCTCACTGCTCCAAATTACTTGGTTTCCTTGTGTAATGTGTGTGATTTACAGAACTTACAGTACTTCTTTGTTTCCATTCTGTCCGGATGAGTTTTCTTATCCTTCGTAGTGTTGTAATTACGCTGTTTACACTCTGTACATGCCAATGTTATCTTAACGCGCACAACTTCCACCTCCAATTTTCGTTAAATTTTTGTAGGTGTATGAGATTCTACACCAATTGGTTCTTTTTTAGGCATAAAAAAAAGACCGCTTCCATAGCCGTTCTAGTTTATCATAGTAAACAGGCACTCGTCAATATCTTTTTTGACAAATTTTTTAATCCAAATCTTTAAATTTTCCTTAAAGAAACTGCGTGACATTCCGAATATATTAGTATATAATATTATCCAATCATTTTAGATAATTGCTTTTTTTACAAATGCCCCACATAGAAAACGGATTTTCCAACGGGACATCCAGCTTTTTTACGTAAAGCTGTCTATTATAGTTTTTGTAACTTCACAGCTTACCACTAATAACCACAATACACGAGATATAGATTATTGCAGACAAGGAGGTTCGTGACGATGATCAATTCGGTTTATAACTACTATGCCGCCCAGTACGGTCACAGAGAGTATTCTAAATATGATACCCATTCAAAGGCCCAGCTCAAAAGCACCTTTGGCAGATTACAAAAAATCAACAGTCAGACTCCTTCTTATAAGATTGATTTTTCTGACGCGGCATTAAAATATGCTATTGATTTAAAAGAAAATGCACGGGAATTAAGCCAGATTGCAGATGAGCTTTCCGATGAATCCACAGATTCCATTACATACAAACGTTCTGCAACATCCAGTTCGCCGCAGGTCATTGATGCCGCATATATCGGAGATTCTTGTGTGCAGGATTATGAACCGCTTGAAGTTACCGTTTCACAGCTTGCCTGTCCACAGACAAACACCGGCAACTTCTTACAGCCAAATTCTAAGCCGTTTGCAGCAGGTGAGTACTCATTTGATCTGCAGGTGCAGGATTTGACATATCAGTTTGAGTTCGGCGTAAACGCTACTGACACCGTAACCGATACCCAGCAAAAGATTGCACGTCTGATTAACCAGGCTGATATCGGATTAAATGCACAGCTTTTAACAGATGGTCTTGGCAACTCTGCTATTTCCATCACATCCGATGCAACAGGCATCAGGGGAATTTCTCCGACGATTTTCCATATCCAGTCCCAGAATTCCTCAGATGCTTCCGATTCCAATACCGAACTGGTATCTACACTGGGTCTGGACCGCGTGACACAGTATCCGGCAAATGCTGTATATTCTGTAAACGGAACAACTGCCACCTCTGTTTCAAATGAGGTGACAATTGATAATAATTATGTACTGACCTTTTTTGATACAACCGGCAAAGCGCCTGTCACCATCAGCATGAATACCGACACCGATGCAATTGCCGACAGTATCGGCGAATTAATCGGCGGCTATAACAACTTGATTTCGGTAACAGCCAATGATGCCAACGAACATTTTGAAGGAAATGAAAAGTTAAAAAAGGACTTTGCAGGCATTGCAAAATCTTACAACCACCTTTTAAATGAAAACGGGTTAAGCGTTACCGATAATGGTACGATTGCCGTTGACCGTGATGCCATTATTTCTGCCGCAGATAACGGCACATTAGGCGACATTTTTTCAGGTCTGAATGCCTTTAAACAGGCTGTTCAGAAAAAAGCGGAAGACATTTCACTCAATCCTATGGATTATGTCAACAATAAGATTATCGCCTATAAAAACCCGCTCCGCCCGACAAATGACCCCTATAATTTATCCGCCTATACCGGCATGATTTTTGACGGTTATCTGTAACCCCGTTACTATCAATTAATGCAGAGGCATAAAGAATAAATTTATTATCATTGTACGGCTTCAATCCGGTATGATTGATATGCCAAAAGGGACAGAAAAGTAAGCTTGTGTCATGTGACCTGCTGATTTTTTCTGTCCCTTTTTATCATTAATATTGTCCCGTTTCTAACATTTCCTGAATTGCTTCACCGTCCACCTGACCATTTTCAAGCTTTGGCAGATTCTGCTTTAATACAATGACTTTCTGGATTTCCCAGCGATATCCTTTCTTTTCATTGTATTTGTCAATCTTTTTCTTCATACGGTCTGCTGTCATCTCTTTATCAATCGGTACGATTACAATGGTGAGCTTGTCCCCGTCCATTGTCAGATAGCTTTCCGCAACACCGTGAATTGCCGTAATTTCCTCATTAATTACCCGGCGGCAGATTTTTTCACCGGTTGGCAGCTGCAATACGCCCGGATTTCTCTTTGTAATTACCAGTCTGCCATGGCAGTTCATCCTGCCGTAATCACCGGTATGGAACATACCATCTTTTAAAACTTCTTTTGTCGTCTGTTCATCTTTGTCGTACTCTTTCATGACACAGTGCCCGCCGACTAAAATTTCTCCGTCTGCACCTAACTGTACTGCCTCATCATCATATAATTCATATGAGCCGTCCATTTCACGGTTCACCGCAATGCCACCGCTACACTCTGCCATGCCATATATTGTATACACGTTGTAATTCCGGTCTTTTAAATTTTCAAATAACTTATAGCTGCTCGGTGCGCCGCCGATTACAATGGTACGCAGTTCCGGATTAAATGCCTTGATTCTCTTTAAATATTCAATCATCGACGGTGTACCCGGCAGAATCGTTGTCTTGTAATAATAGGTTTCAGCATCAATATGACGCAGTCCACGTCCGACACATACACACGCGCCGTTTGCCAGCGGCCACAACAGACTGTAAACCAGTCCGAAAATATGAAACAGCATAGTCTGTGCCAGCACTCTGTCATGCTCGCTGCAATAGCAGTGATGATTCATTGCATTCACCGTATACATCAGATTCTGTGTGGTCAGCACAACCGCTTTATCAGATTCTTTATCTGTTGCCGTAAATACCAATACGTTTCCTTCCGGTGTCTGCGGATTATATTCTCCCTCGACATCATCTTTTTCTGCCCCCGGTATCATGATGGCATGACTGTCTGCAAGGATGTACTGATTGGTAGAAGATAAAATATAATCCACGCCTACTTTTTCCAGCAGACTTTCCCGCTCCTTATGCGGCAGAAAGGAATCCACAAGCACTACATCTTTTCCCGCCAGAATAATCCCGAATAAATTGACAATCCACCGGTAAGATGCCGGCCCGTAAAGCGCAACCCGTTTTCCTTCAAAATGCTGTAAATGAATCGCTTTATTGGTCACATCCCGAAACAGCTTTTCATAACTTCCTGCAAATGTATCATATAAAACGGCTGTTTTCTCGGCATATTTTTGTGCACTTTCCTTTAACAGTCCATAAATCGAATTCGTATCCTGCATAATCCGTCCTCCGACAATCTATTTTATCACGATGTAAGTGACAAAAGTTTCTTACATTTATGTTTTATTATAACACTTATTAAAGGTTCTTGTAAATTATTCTGTCAAAAGCTTTACAAATCGTTCCGCTACTTTATTCCATGTAAATTCTTTCTGATACATTTCATACGCTTTATCCACAAGGTCTTTACGCCTGCCACGGTTTATCAACAATTCTTCTGCCATATCACATGCCTGTTGTGGATTTGCCGGTGAATACAAAACAACCGGGCAGTCCGTATCAAGGATATGTTGTCCTGTTCTGAAGACTTTTTTTCTGTAAGGGCTTTCATCAGTCAGAACCGCTGTATGATTTGCCATGCCCGCAAACACACGGTCATGGATTCCCATTTTAAAAAATGGGGACGAATCCGCTATCACGGCACTTCCCGCAATTTTATCAAATGAACGGTCAAATGCAACAGGCCGCTCCAATTGCACATTTTGCGCACCGGCATATGCGTACTGCTCCCACCAGTCGCCTACAATTCTTACCGGGATTTTTGCCTTTATGAGTGCCGTTACCAGCTGTTCCCGGTAAGCATTGCGCAGATACATTTCCACCGGATAATACCTGTTCATCAACAGTGCAAATTCTTCTTTTGAAATCTGTCTGCCTTCTTCCTCTAAAACGGCTCTCAATGCGCGTTCCACCGATAAATCCGGCTCTGCCTGAATCCGCTCAATCATTTGCAGCATTTCTTTCTGCGCCTGCGTATCCTGACTGCGAATCTGCTCCAGATAGACTTCCGGTCTGCGGTATGTCCCCATAAATAATACATTTTCCTGCTTCTGCTCAAATGCCTTTCCGATAACCGCTTCATTGGCACCAAGCGACAGCATATGCGTACCCTGAATATGCGGATAATGCTTCCGTACATAAGAGGCGTGTTCTTCATCGACTAACAGGACATGATACCGCTGTAACGGACATTGCAACGTTGCATGATGGTACAGCGGATTGTCTAAAATGTAGTTAAAAAACGGTGCCTGAATGGTGTCCAGATAATAGGTGGCATCATCACACATCAGCCGCGGCAGCTTGGAATTAAAGTCAATGACCGCCGCGTATTCCTTTCCGATATAACGCTCCAGCACGGCTGCTGCCTGCGGCGAAATCTCTCCCGCCGTATCTTTTGCCGGTACTGCCTGTTCACGCATTTCTCCCGCAATGCCGTCTTCCGGGATTTCACACAATTCACATTGATACCCTGCATTTTCCAGTGCATCTGCCAGCTGCGCCGCAAAAAATCCGGCGCTGTGGTAGCATAACTGTCTGGTGGTAAAAAATAAGATTTTGTTGGTCATTGGGAACTCCTTTTTAACAATCAGCTGTTGGCTGGCGGTACTGCATATCCGTTTTCATCTGCAACTATCTTGTCGCTGCCATACTGTGCATTTTTTAATGTACGTCCTTCACGATTTCCTGCGCGGACTGCATCTAAATCCTCCTGCAAAATCCGGTTAATATCCGCATCCTGCGTATGGGCAACGCGCTCTGACATCACCATAATCAGTTCTTCATTTAAGTTTCTTACCCATCGTCCGTTGCTGTGGTCTGAAGTGAGGCTGTAGTTATTCTTTACCAGATCGGCATATGCGGCCTCATCCACTTTATAGGACGCATTATGTAAGCCGAGAAGACCAATCTTAACGATTTCATCAGGTGTGTAGTCCTCAAAGACAAATTTGTTCGGCACACGGGAAGTCAGTCCCGGATTGATCTTTATGAATTTCTCCATCTCTTTGGTATATCCGGCAAAGATAATCATGATTTCTCCGCGATGGTCTTCCATATACTTTAAAATAGTATTGATTGCTTCTATACCGAAGTCTACATTGGCATCTTTTTTATTCAGGGCATATGCCTCGTCAATAAAGAGTACACCGTCTTCATCATTCTTTGCCTCACTTTCCACAATCTGCCTTACCATTTCTACATATATTTTCTTGATTGGTTCATGCTTTGGTATCGTAATCGGCATACACCCCTCCTGTCTATATTATACGTGGTGTCATATATGGCATCCATTATTTAAATGAACTTTCCGACACCATCGCCGGTTTGTGCTGTTCCACAAATCGGCAAATCAGCGGAGACGGACTGCCATAATAGGCGGTCATGCGGTCGATGTCAATCGTATCCTCTGACAGAAGCTCAATATTCTTATTCTTTTGATATTCTTTTAAAACCCGAACAATGTTCTCCTTTTCCTGCTCTGATACAATGTCCCACATTGCAATATCATACGGATACAGACACACCGCGGCTTTGAGCGAATCCTGATATTGAGTAATAACGTCAAGCCGCTCTTTTACTTTATCAAGTGCCGCAGCTGTATTTTCAAAAAATTCATTTTCACCAATGCAGTATAAAAGTGTTTTTTTCTGTTCCGTCTGCATTTGTCCAGTTCTGTCTGCCTGTGCGCCGTCTTCCCGGTTCTCTTTCAAATCTTCTGTTCCCGTAAATGCACCGATTGTTTCTATTTTTTCATTCCAGACTGCTCTCGTATCCTTTCCTGCAAATGCGGTCAGATGATTTACAAACAATTCCTTCATCGCACCCGATTCGATTAAAATCTTATCGGCATACATTGCGCCCGGCACAGTCAGACTGTATTTCAGCCCATATATATCGGTAATATCATTTTCCGTAAAATCATTGACCCCCTGCGGCATCATATAAATCAGACAGTCTGTATACTGCTGAAGCTGTTTTGCATAATACGCCGGCGGAACCGTCAAATACGGATTCTCGGCATCATACGGATTCTGAATCACTATCGCCGCAAATTCATACGACTGCATCTGCACTGTATGCCACGCAATGATATTCAAATCAGCCGGGTATTCGCCCCTCTTATCATTCTTATCGTATTCGTCCTGCCCTGCCACAATCTCTCCATATAGATTTTTGGCAAACAGCGGCAGTGGAATTACGCAGACTTCTGTATTTTCCTGCTGTCTGTAATAATCATATAGCGCCTGCATTTCTTTCCAGCGTTTTGGGTTGTCCGGCAAAAATGCAACCAGCTTTTTATGAATAATTTCATTTTCAACCGTCTGCTTCATCTGAACAAATGCCTGCTGTAATGCTTCGCAGCCATACAAATCTGATTCTGACTGAATCTTGTCTGTCCAAACCGCCTGCGCTGTTCCTGCCTGCGTTCCATTATCAATCTGTGGATTTTCTTCCGGCTGCTCATTAATCAAAGACAACTTATTATAAGCATTGAAAATTTTTTCGCAGTATTTCTCCAATGCCGCAACACACACCTTTGCTGACGGATGCTGTTCACCTTTTATCTGCTCAATAAAATTGCCCAAATCAATCGCAACACCCTGACACTGCGCCAGAATATCCAACATTTTTGCCGTACTGTCTGCTGACAATTTACCCGTTCTCTGCCCTGCATTATCAGTCCATGCTTCACTTTTGCTTTGCTCTGTATCGTCCGCTTCTTCACTGCCTGCAACAACGCTTCCTGTTTTTCCCTGCATTTCCGCCATAAACGCCTTGTGCAGTTTTTCAACATTTAACAGCGCTTCTGCGGCAATGTTCTGCATGGTATCGGGATTTTTCATTTCTTTGGTGTTTTGGCGCAGCATTGCCTTATCAAATGTAAATTCCGGCAGTTTAAAGTCCGCAACCACCTGCAGATTTTTACGCTGTCCTTCAAAATACGGATAATCATGTCCGCTCCAGGCCTTATGGATTTTAAAATAATCATGGTATTTACCGCTTAAAATCCTGTGATAATCGGCAGGCACCGGCATTGTCGTATTTTCAAACGGAAGGCGCACAAATTTCTCATAATACTCTCTATCCTGTCCGCGGTTTCCTAATAAGCCCCACGGAAAAATCTGTGCCATGCGGTCAGATTCTTCTTTTGGCACACGCGCCATCTGTTCCTCTGCCAGACGGTACAATTCAATTCCCATATGACGGTTGTCCAGTTTTCTGTTGAAAGTTTTATGATATTTTTCTTCCAGCTGAATCAGATTGGCTTCTTTTACCGGCTGTACAATCTCTCCCGCAATAATGCTGTCCGCAACCGCGATAATGTGTTTGACTTCCTCACAGCGCTGTTTTTCCTGCTGTTCGTCTTTATACAGGTAATCCAGTACAAAAATATCAATCCCGGCTATGTACGGAAAGTTGTGAAACTGTTTCATATGCTCTGGCTCAAAATTGATATGGACGCTGTTGGCAACGCGCGACAAAAACAGCCAATGGTCTTCCTGATGTTCATAATCATGAATCCGGAAATCCTTTGGCAGTTCTGTCTTTGCGGCTTCTTTAAACCGCGTGTAATCCTCTCTTTTCATGCAGATATCCATATCATCGTCCCACGGCACATATCCGCCGTGGCGCACGGTTCCAAGAATCGTCCCCCAGTCCGCAAAATACGTGATGTCATGCTTTCTGCAAATTGTTTCAATTACATCCAACACCTGTAACTGCGCCGCCCACGCCTGTTTTACCGCTGTCGGAATAAAAAATCCGTTTCTTACCTCATCCCTGAAAAAATCCATTGAAATTTCTTTCATCTGCTCTGCCTCTTTCGCCCAATCCGTTTTTACTGTCCGCCTGAAATGTTTCAAATCCACTTTAGCCGCTTATCCCGTAACCGCCATAATTTTAATATAATCCTCTGATTTATCCCGCATAATTTCAAAGCCCCGGTCTAATTCTTCCAGTCTGTAACAATGTGAAATAAACTGCGCCGGGTCAATCTTTTTTTCTTTTAACAAATACACCACCATATGCCAGTCATCGGTTACTTCTCCTGTAAAAGAAGAATTCCACGTTCCTGTTACCGTCAGCTGATTTCTTAAAATCTTCCAATAAACCTGCTTATCAAGCAGCATGTCTGAATACGGATTTCCTACTAAGCAGACCTTTCCGCCGGGTGCCGCATGATTTATTGCAAGCGAACAGGTTTCATTTTTACCTACACATTCAAAAAAGACGTCCGCTCCGATTCCACCGGTCTTCTTATCCAGCCATACTTCTGCATTTTCGCATTTACTGTCACAATACTGTTCTTCTTTGATACCAAGCTTTAAAATTTTTTCTTTTTGAAATGCTTTGTTGCCGATTACCAGCAGATTTTTCACATTCCGTTCCAATAAAAGCATGACAATAAACATGCCAATTGTTCCCAGACCGCACACCGCAACCGTATCGTCCGGTGACACTTTCACACGGCGCAGTGCGTGGCATGCCACCGACATCGGTTCAAGCATTGCCGCTTCCTCATATGAAACATTTTCCGGCAGTTCAATGAGGTTGCGCTCCGGCACTGCAACATACTCCGCAAATCCGCCGTCCCGTCTGGAACCGAGATAACTGTAATTTCTGCACAACTCATACTGCCCTTTCTGACAGGCAATGCAGTTACGGCACGGAATTAACGGAAAAATACCCACCCGCTTATTCTGCCATTTTACATCGGCATTCTCACCGGTCTGTACCACCTGACCTGAAAATTCGTGTCCCGGAATCAGCGGCATTTGGTGTGCGCCGGTCTGATAAATCCGCGGAATGTCCGAACCGCAGATACCTGCCGCCTTCACTTGCACTAAAACCTCATTTTCCGATATCTGTGGCTTTAATACTTCTTTATATTTTATATTTCCGATATCTTCAAGCACCCATGCCTTCATTTTCAATGATTCCTCCAATTATAGCCTCTTTTGCGAAATATATTCCCTGAAACGTTCCAAATCCACCTTTGTCGTGATTTTATAATTGCCCTCATCGCCCTGTATCATCGCAATATCCATTCCTGCAAGCACCGCCGGTTCAGTCGAACCGTTGACCTGCAAAATTTTTTGCGGAAGCAGCTGTTCATTGGCTTCATAGTATTTTCCTAAAACAAACAGTTCCGGCGCCTGTCCCGCAAAAATCTCCTGTCTGTTGAGCAAAGACGACACGCATTTTCCGTCACGGCTTAAATAAACCGTATCCTTCATCGGCAGCACCGGAAGTACGCCGTCATGCCCATCCAATGCACCAATACACGCCGTAATCAGTGCTTCTGACAGACACGGACGCGCCGCATCGTGAATCAGCACGGTATCCTGCTCCCCGGCATAAGTTAAAATATCCCGCAGTCCGTTATAAATAGAGAGCTGGCGGTTTTCGCCCGGACTTGAAAAGCCTTTAAATTTTTTGTTTACATCATAAGATTTTAAGCAGTCTGCAATCGGTCCGCGCCATGCTTCCTGTGCTACAATCTGAATCGCATCAATCTGCGGGTGTAAGGACAAGCGTTCCACGCAATACGATAAAATCATTCTGTTTCCAACTTTGATATACTGCTTTGGCATATCCGCACCGAGCCTGCTGCCGACCCCGCCGGATAAAATCAGTGCTGTGTTCATAGCCGCAAATCCCGGATATCCCGCAAAATTTCACCGTAAGGTCTGTCCTTTCCAAACAGCAGCGTTGTTCCCAGCACAAACCCTTTCATGCCCTTTGGCGCAAATTCTAAGATACGCTCGGCACTGCACGCACCGTCCCAGTACATTTCAAAATCCATGTCTTCTTTCAATGCCAAAAGCTTTGTAATCTTTTTGCCGACATACGGCAGATACATCTGTCCGGCATTTCCCGGATTCACCGACATTACAAGCACCTTTTTGACAATCCGGAGCATTTCAAACACCGTTTCAACGGATGTACCCGGATTAATCGCAATGCCTGGCACCATGCCCGCATCAATAATTGTCTGCAAGGTGGTTGACGGGTGATACTCCGCTTCAGGGTGAATATAGACGGTATCGCCTTTTCTTAAATTTTTCAAAAATAAATTAATGTGGTTGTTTGGATGTTCAATCATTAAATGTACATCCAGCGGTTTTGTTGCCGCACCGGCAATATAGCGCATATCGTTTAACGACATCGCAAAATTCGGAACATATCTTCCGTCCATAATATCAATATGAAAGGAATCAATTCCGCCTTCTTCCAGTGCTTTTACTTCCTGCGCAAGATTTCCGTAATTTGCACACATCATCGATGCTGTTAGTTCAAACTGCATATGTATTTCCTTTCTTTAACACGCACTAAAACGTATCTTCTGTTATGACATATATACATTTTCATTTTATGCTAATAACATGTACATTCTCACTAGCATAAAAAGCTTTTATCTGCATATACTATATGATACTTTTCACTCTTTGTTTCAAAATAATACGTCATCAGCCTTTCCGCCATAAATCCCGGATACCTGTTTTGATATAAATCCTTATGTTCTCCCACACTTTTAACAACAGTATCCAGTATCGGAAACAGCCATTCACAAAATTCACAAATAATTTCTCTTTTTGCAATAATCATATTACAAGGTGAATACAAATTTCCTTTAAAAAAAAGATTCATTTTTTCATATTCACTATTATTGTTCCTGTAAACATATTCCATAAGCCTATCCCAGTCTTTGGCTATATGTCTGTCACAGTAATTTTCTGCTAAACTGGGTGAAACATATAACGGCACCGGCAATATAACATCTATCTTTTGATTTTTAACAATATCCAACCAATTTTGTGGCAGTAAAAAATGTCTTCTGTAATGTGCCAGCCCTATATAATCCTCTTTTGCATGTTTCCAAATCCAATATAGCCCCGTAAGTTCACAATACTGCTTATTTTTATCCGAAATATTACATCCCTCATTGTCAAAGTAATCCGCATTTATTGTTTGACTTGTCAATGCAGTTCCCACCTGAATCACTTTTTCATATTCTTCTTTTTTATATTTTTCTTTTAATTCTCCGTCAAATGCCGAACTGGCAACATAAATACAGCCTGTATAACCTGTATCATCCCTGCTATCTTCATTTTGGTTATATGAAATTTTACTATACTGCTTACCTATAGACCGATAATACTTCTCAATAAAAGCATTTCTGAATTTCATATCCAGTTGAACATCCACAGGTATTATTTTTTTTATTCCATATAATTTTAAAGAATTTTTTAATTTTTCCTGATTCACTCCTCTGGTTGCTATATATACAGGATACTCATTATTTAAATAAACTTTTTTTGAAATATCTAATACCGGCACGCCTTCAATCTCAGTCGGATTCTTTTCATCATTATCATATAAATACGCTTTTATTTCGACATCGTTATCCAAATATGTCAGATACTTTGCCATTGTAACCCCTCTGGAGCCGGCACCGGCTATATAAACATATCTCATTTATCTTCCTCTATAATTTCAATTCGTTCTCTTTTATTGCTAATACGATCTTATCTTTTACCTATTTTTTATCACGCTAAATCCATGCATACAAAACTGTCTCATATACATTTGTTGAATAATGTCTAATTGCAAATTTGTATTCCGGAACCAGTTCTTTAAGCAGTGTTGGTATTTCTATTATATCTTTAGGCTTATGATATATAGATATTGCTAACCTCGGTTTATATCTGCTAATTGTATTCTCCGCACCTAAAATAGCATTTTTTTCTGCCCCTTCTACATCCATTTTAATAAATGTAGGTATTTTTTCATTATCAATAATATCATCTATTCTGACACATTGTGTTTCTATGCCATTTCTCATATTAATCCGCGATGCAGTCCCGTTATGAGTAAATTTCATCTTTTCATTTTTATTCCAGACAGCCGCATTAATCACTTTATAGTCATTCCAATTTTCCGCTTTGGCACGTTCCTTGATTTTATGTGCCATTGGTGTTAAAGGTTCAATAATATATATCCCGCCATAGTTATTTTTCGTCCATTTCAAAAATGCATTAACTGTATCCCCGTCATAAGCTCCTGCATCTAAAAAAATCTCCGATTCATTCGGTTCAAAAAAATCAAAATACTGGCTAGTGCTATTCCCTAATAAAAAAACTTCTTTTGGAAAAATAATATGTTCCGGTAAAAAACCTAATTGTATTAAATTTTTTCTCATATCCCAGCCATAAGATGCGGAACTGATAATTACTAAATAATTATTATATTTTTCCACAACCTCTTGCGGACTAATCACCTCTATGCCGTCTACTTTATGTCCATATTCGTAACTGTCACAAAAATAGTCCACTTTATATCCACACAATTCTACTACTTTTTTATCATAAATCCCATAATATCCACTTCCATAGATGATAATTCCGTCCCGATTTTTTAATGCCGCGTTTAATTCCCAGCTTACAATATTGCTCAAATATGGTTCAACACTCTCTACAAATGTATCACGGTCTCCATTTAACATATATTGAATTCTGGCATCAAATATATCTTTTGATTCATTATCTACAAGACCTGATTTAATTTTTTCTATAACATCAATATTATATATCTTTTCAATAATATCTTTCATATTCATTCCACCAACCATTATATTTACACTATATACTTTTCTGCATCTTTTGAACTACATTCTGAAAACATCTGATAATCACAAAATCTGGTATCATCTCTGCTCCAAACAATATTTTCACGGATAACTTTCGCAGGAACTCCTGCAATAATCACATTATTCGGAAATTTTGATGAAGTCACTGCATTCGCAGCTACTACCGACCCTACACCGATGTCAGCTCCCGGCAAAAGCTTGCACTGTGCACATAACCACACCTGATTAGATACATTCACATTCTTTGCCTGATTTATTCTTTTCCCTGTATCTTTATCAAAAATATGGTGACTGTCATGTGTACGGATAACAACATATTTTCCGAATAAACAGTCATCTCCAATATTCAGGGACGAATACGCCACATGACATTCCGCTATCACTATCCTGACATTATTTCCTATTTTTACCTTTGCCCGATTACCAAGCAGCAGTCTGCACTCATCTATAATTAAGTTTTCACCTATATAAACACTGCTATGTGCGCCCTGAAATGAGATTTGCAGATTATCCGGCAGTGTGTCATGATAAAAGACCTCATTTGTACCATAATGCCAGTATCCTTTTACACCATTCTTTTTAATTTCCAATCCGGTCACTGTAGTACAGCCCAATAAATCCATCGCAAACACATATTTCATTCCATTTTTCGAAAATTCTTTTGCAAGGGTCTGTTTAAGCGGCTCATCACATGAGAATATAACTATGGTTGCATTTATTTTATCTTTTAACTGTGAGCGGTGTATAATCTGAATCCCGTCATACTCTGTATCTGATACATTATCAAATTTTTTATCGCATATGTAATTAAATTCTATTATACTGCTTACTTCCTGTTTCACTGCCTGATAATAATTTCCAATACCATAAGCTATGTACTCTTCACTCTTTTGCATTGAACTCCCCATTTCTATTGCAGAATTATTTACTTATTTGAAAATTCTTTCACTACTTTTATAATCCTATTCTGTGCTTCTTCACTCAGGTCGTCATACAATGGCAGCACAAGAATTTCTTTTGCCAGCATTCTCGCATTCCTGATGTCAACATCTCTATATTTATTTTTAAAACATGCCTGGTCTGAAGTTACCGGGTAAAAATATTTTCTGGCATAAATATTATTTTCTTTTAACATATTATATAATTCATCTCTGTTTGCATCACCCCTAGATTCTACTCTAATCGGAAAATAAGAATAGTTCAGCACATTTGCATTATTAAAGTTAAACACTTCAATTCCATATACATTTTGAAGTTCCTGCTTATAATATTCACAGCACCTTCTTCGATTTTCTATCGCTTCATCTATATGGTTCATATTGCACAAGCCCATTAATGCACAAAACTCATTCATTTTTGCATTTGCTCCAATATCTGTAACCAGTTCTTCCCCACGAATACCAAAATTTTTTAAATTATACAGCTTATCATATAATTTAGAATCCGAAAATGTAATCGCCCCGCCTTCTATTGTATTAAAAACCTTTGTGGCATGAAAGCTGAATATTGAAGCATCTCCATATGTTCCGATTCCATTCCCTTTATATTCTATTCCAAATGCATGTGCAGCATCATAGATAACCTTCAAATTATATTTATCAGCCACTTCCTGTATTTTTTCAACATTACAAACATGTCCATATACATGAACCGGTAAAATTGCTACCGTTTTTTCGGTAATAAGACTTTCAATTTTTGACTCGTCCATCGTACCGTCTTCCAATTTTATATCGCAGAAAACAGGCTTTAAATTATTTCTGACGATTGCATGCGTTGTTGAAATAAAGGTAAATGGAGTTGTAATGATTTCCGAACCGGCAGGAAATCCAAATGCCTGAATTGCCAGTTCTAATGCCATATGTCCATTTACGATTAATGATACATTCTTCACCTTTAGATATTTTTTTAATTCATCTTCTAATTTGTGATGATATTTTCCCATATTAGTTATCCAATGACTGTCCCATAATGGTTTAATCGCTTCAACATATTCTTCAAACGGCGGTAATAAAGCCTTGGTAACAAAAATATCTTTCTCCATCATTTCTCCTTCATTCAATTAAATCAATTCTTTAATTGAAATAACACTCTTAAATCCTTCTTTTTTCATTAAATTAATTACAGCCTCTTCATTCTGGTCCATTGAAACAATTACGGTCGCATTTCTACTTACCCCTTCTAAATTGCCAGCACTGTAAATTGGAATTCCCATATAATGCTGTCCCTGCATCGCTTTATCTATGCAAAACGGAATTGTATATTCATCTTTCAGGACACTGACAAGTGCCCTTCCTACTACAGCCATTGCATAAATAACTACCGCGTCTGTTTTAATTATTTGTTTACAATGTTCCATAAAACCTTCTTTACAGAATATACTTTCTAACAAACTGTACCGGGCTCTCATTTTTGTGTATGGTTCAGGTCCCAGCCCCGATGCTTTTCCTCCACCCCAGTCATGTACCTTTGGATGCTTAAATATAGGATCTTTCATAACCTGTAAAAATTCTTTATTATAAGGATGATATTCATTTCTTACATCTCTAAACCATTCCTGCATATCCGGGTCGCGCCATGGTTCAAAAGGTCTTAATCTTACACAATCAACATTAAACTCCTCTATACACCTACGTGCAAATTCAGGTAATTCCCTAAAATTTTTCTCCTGATATACCGTTGCTATTTCAAAATAATTAATAATCCCCTTTTCCCGTAAAGATTTAACGAAATGTAAATTATCAATTAAATTAGATATCGGCAGGGCTGTTCCTGATAATTCACGGTATATCTCTTCCTCAAAACTTAAAACTGTGATTGCCACCGATAAATTGTATTGTCCAAGATTCGATATCTTCTCCCAATTCTCTTTGTTAAACAATGCACCGTTTGTTTCCAGCAGGACTGAACATTCCTCTTTTTTCGCTAATGGTTCCCACTTTGAAAGAAGATTTAATGTATGTTTACTTACAAAAAGTTCTCCCAGTCCATTTGCACTAATATTTTTTACATATGGCAGAATTTTTTCTAATTCTTCATCTATTCTTTGGAGCTTTTTCTCTCTTTCTTCGGCCTCTGTCCTTTGCATACAATCCGGTATTGTACACATTACACACCGGTAATTGCATACATTTTCATATGCCAGATAAAGAGATTCCGGATATTCCGGGATTTTATCAATTTCAATCTCATTTTCCTTTACCGTACCGTTTGCTACATACGGACACGCATTAGGATTACAATTAGAATGATTCCCGTTGCAGTGATATTCCTGTATTAACTCTGCCTCTTTACTATGATAGATTTCTTTCATTGTCTTTTCTGTCAGTCTTCCTATAACCCCTCCGTCATATAACCAGCTGCAAAGTCTGACATCTCCATTTTCATTTATAACTTGAACAAAATCCACTGCTCTCTTACATATTCTCATTCAATTCACTTCCTACTCTAATTCTACTGCCTGTTTTAATTCCGCTGATTTATAAGCTGCATAAATAATTTTTATTGTATCCCTTGCTATTGAAATGCCTGATTTCGGTTCACGGTCATAATATACCGCTTCTATAAAATCTCTCATTTCATCAGTATACCCTCTCATAATTTCATCTTCCAGAAACGGATTATTCCAGCCCGTTTTCCCCGGAAGCATTTCTGAAATATACACATCATCTAACCGTTCTTCGTCCAGAAAATATGTGCTCATCATATCTGCCATTGTAAGATTACATTTTATTACAGCATCATTGCAATATAAATCCACATAATTCAATGAACCTCCCAATAATGTATCCGCAGCCATAATCGTTGCTCTGGATTCATCTGAAAATTTCAGTATTACCGTGCTGGTATCTTCCACATCTATCGGTCTTGCTGCAATATGTCTATGATCATATTCCGAAAGTGTCTTTGTCACACATCCCATATCCGCTAATACAGTATCTACTTTTATATCACAATTTTTCACTTTTGCTTCCACCTGCTTCAGCCACAATATTGCCGACAGTGGATGTGCCCCCGTACGAATAAATGTACCACCGCCTGTTTTACTCCACTCTCCCGCTACAGCCGAACTGGACCCCTTTAAACTTTCCTCTCCTTTTGCAAACAATATTCTGCACTTCTTTTTCGTTATAATTTCTGCTGCTTTATTGATTGCAGGGGCATAAATATAATTCTCTGCATACATAAACTTCCTATTTGTTTTACGTATGATGTCATCAATTTTTTCTAAAGAATTCAAAACCGATTCATACATTTCAGTTTTTGACAGTGTCGTATCAAAGCAGCCGCACAACGGCTTTTCACATATAACATGTTTCCCATGTTCCATTGCCTGAATAATCATTTCTTCATGCATATATGGCGGTGTACATATATCAATCACATCAATTTCCGGATCTTCTAACAATTCCTTAACATTCAATGTTGCAGTTTCAAACCCGTATTTATTCTTTGCTTCTACAACCTGTTCCCATCTTCTGGCAACGATTGTCTTACATCTTACCGGCACTCCGCTATATCTGTGAATTGCATTCATATGTAATTCCGTTGCACGTCCTGCACCAATCATTCCCAAACATACTTCTTTTTTTTGCATATACATTCTCCTTTATCATGCGAATGGTATATATTGTTGAAAATCAATAACTTTTCTTATCCGGCTATTTTGAATTAAATCATCATATATAATCCGGTTGGCAGCAATAATAATCTGATGATTTTGTATCGCATATTCCGTATCTACAATTTTATATCCGTATATTGTTTTCTCACCTATAAACTCATTTTTCTTATCACATACCCCTTCAAGAAACAATCCTTCTTTTGAAAAAAATTCCTGAATTGCTTCTCCGCGAAGACCTAATCCCCACAAAAATAAACCTTCTTTTTCATGTCCCGTTAAAGCTGTTTCTATTTCTTCTTTATTTTGTTTTAACTGTTCATATAATGACTCATATGCTTTAAGTCTTTTTAATATTGTTTCATGATACATTTTATTCGTATCTATATCTAATTGTCTGAGCATTGATATTTCTAATTTTCGATGCTGCTCTCTTTTTTCACTGTCTTTTTCTATACGGACTGTCCATGAACCGAACGTTGCGCGCCTGTACACTGCCATACATGAATCTATATAATATATTCCGCCTCTTAATGCCCCTTTAATCTGGTTTGTATAGTCAAAATTCATAATCTGTTCAAACGGTAACATATTTTCAAACAATTCCCGTCTGTAAAAATGAGTTGCAGTAGCCACATATCTTCCGCCACCTAAAATAACGTCCTCTACTGATAATATACAGTCTTTCTCTTTTGGCCGAATTTCCTGAATAAATGAATCATCTGTTCCGTTTATCTCGTTGGCACGGCAGACACACATATCCAGTTCCGGATGCTGCTCCATAACATCAAACTGCCTTTGCAGCTTTGTATCATCGCTCCAATAATCATCGCCTTCACAAATTGCAATATACTTTCCTTTAGATTTAGGCAGACACAGTCCCATAACAATATCCACCCCTTGTGAATATTGATTTTCACTTTCATAAATCGGTCTTACAATGTCCGGATATTCGTTCTGATATTTTTTTATAATATCAGCTGTTGCATCAATCGAACAATCATCATGAACAATTACCTCAAACCGAAACTCTGTCTTTTGTGTTATGACACTCCTCAGCATCTGTTCAATATATTTTTCCTGATTATATGCCATGCATATCACACTAACTTTCACTTCTGATGCACCTAATAAGTCCATTTATTTCTCCCATATATTTATCTTTTTCTTCTTTTGAATTCAAATAAAATTGTACCAGACCAAACTTTTGATATAAGTAATCATTTATTTCTGCACCTTTATCATCGTACATTTCAATATCAATAATGTATTTTTTAAATTCTTCTTTTATAGACACGCCTTCAAAAATGCCATTTCCGTCACTCATAATACTATGGTAGCCATAATATCTGTCCATTGTTTCGAATGAGGGTATTCCACAGCAGGATTGTCCCGCTTCTGCTTTTATAATCCAATGATTCCAGTTTACGCCTGTAGAGTAGGCTGCTGCTGTCGTGCTGTTATTTCCGGGCATACGACGCATCATTTCTATAATCCAATATTCATGACCACATTTCATATATTGCAAATGTAATAATCCATCTACCAATCCCAATTTTTTTGCAATTTTTTCAACTTGTGGAATTAAAAAACTTACCGCTTCTTTCCAATCATCTGCCGGACATAATCCGGAATTCGTCAAAAAACCATTTTTAAAAGAATAATCATTCCATGTTGAATAGGCTGCAACTTTTTCATTGACAATAAATGAACAAAAGCTATGCAGTGTTCCCTGCAAAAATGGTTCAATAACAACATGACCTATATTAGATTTTCCGAATGCTTTTTTTATTGCCTGTTCATACTCATCTCTTGTATCAACCCTGCTTACTCCTTTTCCACCTGCCTGGTCCGAAGGCTTTATAATTAACGGATATTTATCCTGTGTATCATAATTTAATGCCTGATTAACATCTTCAAAACATTCAGCTACAGGACTTTTTATTTCATTGTCTTTAACAAACCTTTTAAAGTAATCTTTTCTATGAATAATTTGGGCATTTTCAAATGTATCATGACCTTTTAATCCCAGTTTTTCACCCATATATGCAGCCACTAATGCGCAGTTATCCGAACACCCCTGGCTTATTGCATCTATTCCTATTTTCTGCGCTAAATTTACCATTCCGTCATAATCCGAATAATCAAAAGGTGCATATTCATCTGCTGCTTTGTGTCCCGGTGCAGAACTATTATTTCCTGTCGTAATAACATAGAAACCAAGTTCTTTTGCTGCATATATAAGTGGGATTTCATACATGCTTGCATTTAACATCAGTAATTTTTTCATAAAAGATTCTCCTTTATCAATTTGCTTTTATACAAGTTTATAATGCGTCAGCATTTCATTTACCGACTCAGCAGAATTGAACATCATAACATCCACAATAGAAAGCCACGGAATAAAATCCTTACCGCCTTGAGTATATTCTATATATTCCGTTTCAAGAAATGATAATTTTATATTTTCTATTTTAAAATCGTCCTGTGAATATAGCGCTTTTCCACCTATTGCATTATAATACTCTGATGCTCCAAGTAATTTGCAGATTTCAATAATTTTACTTTGTCCCTTTAATGAATTATCTTTCTTTATTGATGATGATAATAACAATTCTGTTTCTATCCCTATATACTCATTTATACTTTTTAAAGAATCAAATAAATATTCACTAAGCTTTTGCTTATCCGAATACATGATGTTTTTCATTAAAGTATATACCGGTTCAAAAAAAGGTGCTTTCTTGTAAGAAAGTTCTAACATTCGCAAATTTTTGTCTATCTGTCTTTTGTCGTGATTTATATAAATCTCATTAATCTTCTTATTTTGGCTGGCTCCAATTATCGGTACATTAAAATACTTAATTTCACCATTCACTACAATTCTGTTTCTATTAATCCAGCCGCGATTTATATAATTCACATCATCATAAACTACATATTTGTCAACTGCATTCATTAACTGCCAGTATCCTATATATGGTACAAAATATGGCTGCATAATTGCTAATTTCATAATAACGGTATCCTCATATTTCCTTACGTTTCTATTCAATTCCAATACATGTTCCGTTCTTAATGGTCAGATTATATACCTGTACTTCCGACATCAATAATTTATTATCGCTTTCTTAACCAGATACTTGAGCCGCCTGCTTTTCTGAAATACGCACTATACTCCGCTTCATATAACTTATACATCATGTCATTAAAAAAACATACTTCATATTTATTACTATCCATTAATAATGCTCTTAATATAAAGGCTTCATTATAGCAGCGTCCTTGTTTAATCCAACGTTCAGGATATAAAAACGGATAAAAAATATCATGAATATGTATCAGTACACCTTTTTTTAATCGTGGAAGTATTTCAAAATATTCAAAAGGTACATCGCCCCCTATTTTAGCCACATGAGATGAATCTATAAATAATATATCATTTTCCTGTAATGCTTCAAATATTTTTAAATCAATTTCCTGAACATATGTTTTTTGCAAATGGACCTCATCATCACTTTTTATATTTCGCAGAAGTCTATCCGGAAACGGTTCTATGCAAGATATTGTCAACTCATTTACATAATGCTGTTTCACATCTAATGCAAGTGCTGTAGAATGTCCGCTTCCTATTTCGATTACCCTTTGTGGTCTGAATTTACGTAAAAAGCTATAGTACAGCGCCGCATCTGCTCCGTCAAACATATCATTATTTGAAATATATCTTGAAAAAATTTTTTCTTTAGATATATCTCCATAAAAATTTTCTACAAATCCCCCAATATCTTTTAATAATGCAATCTGCCCTTCCTCATTTAATTCAATATCTTTCAATTCATTTTGACTATTTTTTTTATAATATTGATATTCTCTACTGTTCTCATTTAAATATGGTGATTCATAATGATTAAACGGAACATAATTTTCAAAATTCCATGTATCATTTTCTTGTGGAATACACCTCAAAAACTGCCAAAAATATTTCATATCTACAACTTTTGAAAAATGCTGCAATAATTTTTGATGTTCTGATTCCGCCCCTTTTGCTGGCGTTACTATACAAATAATTTTCTTATCTAATTTTTGAAATTGTTCAAATGATACAAAATTGTAGCCTTCAATCTGCACGTTTTCATTTTTATCACATACAGCTTCTATAACTATTCCTATATTTTTTAAGAATTCAACCACCAACTTTCCATTTTGTCCATATCCATATACACATACATGGTGCTCTCTCATATCCAACAAACAATTTACTGCATCTTCTATTTTCATACTAATCTCCATTTCTTATAAACAGTTCTAGAAGGATATTCTAAATCCCATTACATTCTCCGTTCTTAGCGCCCATATCTTACTTAAAGCAACACCGTTATCTACCAAATCCCTCTCGACACTCTTTTGAATATATGGGTCTGATATCGCTATTAAAATTATATCATATTCTCTATCTTTTAACACATCAATGCTTTCAACGTTCCATTCCTGCGGAAAGTTATGATAATTTTTATCAACCCACGCAACAATATTAAATTCTGCCTCTTTATCTAATCTATCCTTATATTTTTTCCCAAATCTGCCAGCACCATAGATTACTACTTTTGATGATTTTTTTACTATTTCATACGGCGTTATAAATTCTGTTTTAGATTCCATTTCCCATTTTTTCAAAACACCATTTATCAGCATATCACCAAACCGCATATTTACCTGATATTTTATCTGATTAATATCCATACAATGATTCATAGCTTTGATATAAGCATCATACAGTACAGGCAGCATTTCCATTTCCCGTTCTGACAAATTATGCGTTACTGATGTATCTCTCATAATATAATGATAACCGGCATATGACATCACATATATTCCCCTGGCATATTTTAATGCTGTTGCAAGCGCTACTCCGTCCTCATTGAATCTTAATCGCTCATCTACATCTCTTAATGCCATATCTGCCAATGATTTATGAATTAAAATATTACATAATGAGTGAATTAATAAATCTTTTCTCGTCCATTTATCCCAGATAAAACAGGGTAATATTTTACTCATCACTTGATTTTTACTATAATAGCCTTCTGCCAGTCCATTTCTATGTACATATACATCTGTACCACTATCGATATATCTTTCAGAAATAACGATATCTGTATCCTGCGATATTTTAATAATATTAATCATTTTTTCAATATAGTCTTTTTCAATCCAGTCATCGCAGTCCAAAAATGTAACCCACTCTGCCGATGCTAATCGAACACCTGCTTTTCTCGCGGAGGTCTGACCACCATTTTTTTTATGAATCACTTTAATATCCGGATATTCTTTTTCATACTCATCGCATATAACTCCGCTTCTATCTGTTGAACCGTCATCAACGAGAATCATTTCTATATTTTTATAATTTTGATTTAATACACTATCCACGCATTTATTTAAAAAATGTTCTCCATTATAAACAGGTACTATTATACTGACTTTTTCCAACATTATCACCTCCCCATTCTTTCATGCCTGAATGAATCTGACTATTTTCATTTGTCTCATATATTTTTATTGTTTATGTACTGCCTTATATATTTAACAATTCTCTCCGAAGCAAATCCGTCACCATACGGATTAACCGCCCTGCTCATTTTCATATATTCATCTGAATGTTCTAATAATTTCTTAGTTTCCCGATAAATATCTTCTTTCCTATTTCCAACCAGCTTGAGTGTTCCCGCTTTTATGCCTTCCGGTCTTTCGGTCGTATCCCGCATCACTAAAACAGGTTTTCCCAATGACGGAGCTTCCTCCTGAATTCCCCCGCTGTCTGTCAATATAAGATAGCATTTATTCATATAATTATGAAAACTTAACGGGTCCAATGGTTCAATCAGACGTATATTGGAAACACTACCTAAAATTTCATATGCTGATTTTCTAATCTGCGGATTTTTATGAACCGGAAATATTATTTTGACATCTTCATATTCCCTCGCTATCTGCTGTATAGCTCCAAACATTTCCTGCATATGCTTTCCTTGATTTTCACGTCTATGTGCTGTAAAAATAATTAACCTGCTGCCCTCTGCCCATTTTAGGTTTTCATCTGCAAATTCATTATTGACTGTGGTCTTTAATGCATCTATCACAGTATTACCTGTCACAAAGATACTCTCTGTTTTTTTCCCTTCATACACAAGATTATCTTTTGCATTTTGTGTCGGTGCAAAAAACAACTCACTTAATAAATCTACCGATTGCCGGTTAAACTCCTCCGGAAATGGTGAAGCCATATTATACGTTCTTAATCCGGCTTCTACATGTCCTACCGGAATGCGATTATAAAATGCACTTAATGCCGCAGCATATGACGTTGATGTATCACCATGAACCAGAACCAAATCCGGGCTCTCATTTGCTAAAATTTCATCAAGTCCTCTTAGTACTTTAACCGTTATATCTGTAAGTGTCTGGGACGATTCCATTATATTTAAGTCATAGTCTACTTTTATATCAAAAATTCTGATAACCTGGTCTAACATTTCTCTATGCTGTGCTGTTACACATACAACACATTCTAAGTCTTTTTGCTTTCTCAATTCAGCAACTAAAGGACACATTTTAATAGCTTCCGGCCGTGTTCCAAATACAACTAATACTTTATACATTTTTACACCATCTCATATATTATATCTTCAAGTGAAATTATCGGACAATCCGTTTTTGAAGACAAATTATCATTGATATCATCAAAATATGCTATTGCTGTAACAACTATAGCATCTACCTTTTCTAATTTTTCTTCTGGACTTACAACTCTGATGTCCTCTGTATTTGTAACTACTTTATCTATGGCATAATCAACTTTTACAGATGAATTCCGCAAATCAGCCAATAAATTTTTTCCGATATCTCCCATTCCATAAATTGCAATATGTTTATACCCATAGGCATTAAAATAGTCCTCTATGTTTTTACCCTCTAATTTTAACCTAAACCAGCTTTCCATCATTTGATACATTATTCTGAACTTTTCTTTTTCCTGCTGTTTTTTTTCTATTATATTGTTTAATTTCGTACCTGTTGTTACTGTTCCTGTAATTGTACCCACAACAAAAGACAGTCCGTTTGACACTAACTTATTCATCTTACAATCTCCTTTTAATATTTCATTCAAAAAATCACACAATATCTTTGTTTGATTTTCTCTTGAGTAATACTCAACTTCTTTATGATATCCCTCATATTCCGTCATATCACTATTCAAAAACGCCAAAATTTCTTTTTTATCAGAAGCAATTTTTCCCTTCTTTGTTTTATTTAAAACGATTCCTATTTCAGCGCTTTTATCAGCAATCGCTAATACAGGATTATCTAATCTTATCAATTCAAAAAGTTTGCCCGGCAACGTTGTCATTAATGATTTATCATCCGCATCCAATGAACTAAATAACAAATTCACTTTTGCTTCTGCCTGCTCCTGTCTGACTGTATTTTCATTAACAGTGCCTAATACTTTGACCTTATTTTGCATTGAATTAGCATATATATAATCTTTTAAAATACGTTCTGAATTTTCAGGTCCTACGCTTCTAATTATCAAATTGACATCCAGTTCATTTTCCTTAATTGTATCAATTAACATTTTTATGCTTTCAACTCTATGTTCATATAAGCTTCCTGCATAATATAAGTAATCATTTTTCTTATTATGATTATCTTCTTTGTCCTGAATTTCCCACCCATTATATACCGTAATAATCTTATGATTTGGATATCGTTCACGCAATATTTCCCTAAAACCTGACGTTACCGCCACAATCCCAGCCGAGTCCTTCACCAGTTTCTGCTCAAGCTGTAATTCTATATTTTGATAAAATGCATTTTTATTGCAGCTTTCACTATAATCCGATATTAAATCTCTTATTTCAACTACAAAAGGTTTTTCTAACTTTTCAGCAACGTACCTTCCGACCCAGATATTTCCTATAGCCGGAAATGTTCCTATAACTATATCAATATCTTTGAGTTTCTCCATGTCTAACTCATTTTTCACTTTATAATACCACCCTAAAGACTGTTCTTCTATGATTCTTGAACCAACTCTGTCGTTACTATATTGATACAACACTTCGTTAATTTCAGACTCCAGACATGGATAATCAATCCCCAAATCCCCTATCCTGATAATTCTTTCTTCAGACAGTGGTACCTCTAAATCCAGTTTTGAATTTAAATACCCCCCGCCTCTCGGTCTGGTAGTTAAAATATATGGCTCAAATCCATATTTCTCCATATATTTACACATATAGCCGTATCTCTTGGACGCCATTGTGTTAAGCGGCGGAAAGTGTGCTGAAACAATAAGAAGTTTTTTCATACTATATTTCCTCATTCATTATATATGGTATACATTTTCTCCATTTATCACATTTCTTGTATCAAATACTATTTTATCTTGTAAACATTTTGCATTATTGATAATTTCTGAATGACCTACCATTATTACAATTAAGTCTGTTTCAGCTAAAAATTCATTAAAATCAAAAAATTGATTTTCCACTAAATTATATTTTATATACGGGTCATATACCTTTACATTTCCGCATAAATGCTTATGCATATTTTCTAATAATTGTAATGTCGGACTTTCTCTCACATCATCAACATTCTCTTTATAGGTCAAACCATAAAATCCAACTCTTGAAATATCACTGATTTTGTTTTCTTTCATTATTTCACTAGTTCTCTCTAATACATATTCGGGCATAGAATCATTCACTTTTCTTGCCGTCCAAATAAGATTTGTAAGTCCCGGATAATCTCCCACAAGAAACCATGGGTCAACGGAAATACAATGCCCACCTACCCCAGGTCCCGGCGAGAGTATATTTACCCGTGGATGCATATTAGCTATTCTAATTATTTCCTGCACATTTAAATCTGCTGTATGACATATTTTTGCCAGTTCATTTGCAAATGCTATATTAATATCCCTATAAGTATTTTCGACAACTTTTGTCATCTCGGCAGTCCTTATATCTGTCATAACAATTTCACCTTTGCAAAACGAACTATACAATTTTTTCACCCTGTCAGCTACTTGTAAATCATCTGCACCTATTGTCCGTGAATTGTTTTCTAATTCTTTAATCATCCTTCCTGGTATAATTCGCTCCGGTGCATGTACTAAACTGACATTTTTGTCTTTTACTAAAGGTCTGATATAATTATCAATCGTACCTGGAGAAATCGTAGATTCTATAACAATTATTGCATTTTCTTCACATACCAAAGAAACCGATTTTACTGCATTTATTAAATATGCCGGGTCGACTTTTTTACTCTTTTTATCATATGGAGTCGGAACAGCAATTATATATATATCGCATTTTTGATATTCAGTTGAAAATGTTATTCCATGCTTAATTGCATTTTCATAAAGTTGTTTCATTCCATTTTCTGTGAAATTCACTTTTCCTTCCTGCAATTCTTCAACCAATTCTTTTTTATAATCTGTTCCAATTACTTTATTACCATTAACTGACATACTAAGTGCTGTTGGTAAACCTATATAACCCAAGCCAATTACATTAACTTTATCCATATCTATATTTTTCTCCCTATATAAGCCTTATATAATTTTCCTTCTAATGTTTGAATATCCATTATTTCAATATCACCAAGCTTGTTCTTAACAAATATATTTTTCATTTCTTCCGTATTGAGCCATTGTTTCGTTGACAATTCATCAGGAATAATCCAGTCTTTATATTTAAAATCATCAAATGCTTCTTCATCTTTATCTATGATTACGATTTTTCCGTTTTTCTTAGTTATACGTACCATTTCCTGTATTGCCAAATCTATGAAAATACTATGTTCCAGACTTTCTGCCGCAAAAACCAAATCATATTCTTCACTATTTTTACCAGTATTTAAAATATTTCCTGTTGATACACTGATTTTAGGATTTTTCACATACCGCAATACTTTCGGTGACAAATCTATCCCATTGTATATATTTTCCGGATTTGAATAATACATTTTTTTCAGATATCTTCCTTTTCCGCAGCCCACATCCAGAATTTTTAATTTTTTACCATTCTCTTGCTGTTTTAACATTTCATCAAATACAATTTTATATTTTGAATCCGAGCTGTCAATATAATCCATAAAAGTGTGTGCCTTATGCTCAAACTCAACCAACTCACGATAATATAATGCATCAAAAAAATATTTCACTGCCCAGCTGATTTCCTGGTCTGGAAAATATGAAACAGTCTCATCACCGGCATATTTTATTTTTTTGCCATTTGGCATACGAATATATGCATTGTATCCGCCAAACCAACCGCCTGATTTATTCTGAAGACTTACTGCATAATCAAACGCCTTATTTCCACGTTTCCAATCTCCTAATTTAAACCAGATAATTGCAAATTGAAATAGTCCGGTCGAACAAACCCAATTACAATCTTTAAATGCCGGTACCGCACCATCCATTTTCTGAAGTTTTTTTATTTTATTCATTGCATTTTGCGCTATTTGTTTTTCTCCAAGATCAACTAACGCCTCAATAATGTAAGCATAAAAATGAGATAAATAATTAAAATTATCAATATTCCCTTTGTAATTATCCATGTAATACTTTTTTATTTTATGTACAGCATTAATGTAATCCTCTCTTTTATACTTTTCACCTACATATAAAAGCGGCGGCAGACAATACAAATGAATCAATTCCGAATTCACTCCCTCAACCCACGTTGTCCCTTCAGTTGGTGTTAATCGTCCTTTTTCATCCATATTGGAAATAAGCCAGTCGCAGCCCTTGATTAAATGTTCATAGGCTTCCGGATATATATCAGCTATTGCAAACAATCCTCTGAGAACTTGCCCCGTATTAAAAACCGACGGATTTTTCTGTTCGCCATTAAGCCATGCCCCATTTTTTTCTTGGATTTGACATAAATATTTTGCATATGATATAGCTTTATCTCTCATTCCCCATTGAAGCAATGTCGGAATATAATACCCTGTAACCTCCTGATAAATTATTCTTTCCTTTGATGTGATGACAATCCCCTTATTTTGAATTGTGTTTCTGTCTATCCATTTTCTTGCTTTTTGAGCAGCCATAATATAGTTACGATTACTAACTATATTTTTTATATTAATATCTTTTGCCTGATTCTTAATAATTTGTTTTATACGCATATGTATCTCTCTTTTCTAAATTAAATTGGATAAAATCTTTCAGTATTACTTTTAATAATATAGGAATTTAATATACATTCTCATAAACTATTTCTTCCAATGATACGATTTCCGCATTTGTTTTTTTCCTCATTAATTCCTCTATTTCCGCATAGAATGCTATAGAAGTTACTATTACAGCATCTATTTTTTCATTAAAAGTATCCGGATTAAAAACTCTTATCGGATAAATAATATTTTCATTTTTATCTATTCCACATACTACATTAACATTATGTAACACCAATTCTTTATATAATAGCTTTCCTACATCTCCACAGCCATATATCGCTACATTTTTCCAGCCTTTTGATATAATATAATCCCCTATACATCTATCACTATACTGTCCTTCCAGCCATTTTTCCAGCATAAAATACATATTATAGAACTTATTAAACTGTTCTGTCATTTTATATGAATTTTCACATTTTTTTATATAAACATTTTTAAAAACTATACATATTATTATAGTTATTGCAATAATACTAGTAATCAAAACACCCATTATATTTTTCCTCTCATCTTTCTAATTTTCTTTTTGCAGATAATCGATTATATAAATTTGAATCTCCCTTTATCAAAACATATATATCAAAAAAAAATGGAATATATTTTCGACCTTTTTTCAATCTCTTTAAGGTCGCCTTTAATTCTTTATATTCTTTTTCTTCAAAATACAAATTATTATTACATCTTTCGATATTTATATCTATGTTCTCCTTTTTCTTTAAAATCTTTGAATATATATAATTTTTTTCTTTGGCCTTTATATTTTGAGAATCCAAAATAATATTGTAATCAATATCATATAAACTCAATTTATTTTCCACTAATTGCATTATACTCAATCCTTTTTGGGTCCTTACAACGATGGAGTTGCTTCCCAATTTATCAGAATGAATTCCTGTATAATTATCTCCAACTGATATATCCGAATTAACATTCATATGGTCAATGCAGTAAATACATCGTTCATTTTTAAAATATGGAACTATTTTATATCTTTCTTCTCTGGGAATCATTATATATTTTTCATTAAATAATAGTTTTAAATCACCCGGCCAGCCATTTTCTTCTTTTGAACGATATTGTAATCCTGTAATTGTTGTTTTTGTTCCTTTTGCATATCTTTGAAAATATTTTTCTATATTATTATTCAAAGTACAATCGCAAAATAAACCAATAAACAAATACCCGCCACTTTTTTTATTCTTTGATAAATATTTTTTTACCGAGCTTATTACACATCCCGACCCAATTATAATGATTTTTTTATCGGGATTTTCAATTATAAATCTGACGGCTTTTGCATATGACGGCATCGTATACACAGACTTTTGATAGTCTTCGCTATATGACTGATATGAATATACTTCCATATCATTTTCCTTATTAAAACATACATTCTGTATTCCTAATGCATAATCATAAATATTGTTTTGTAATAATGTTAATATTATTTGTGTTACCACACCTCCGCTTACAGCATTATTTAATATTTTTCTATCCTTAGTTCTTCCTACATACGATTTTTCAACTTTCCCACTCATTTGAACATATACATTACCTTCAATATTTATACCCGAATGCAACCCCGGGCAATAACTTTTGCACAATCCACAATTTGTACAATTTTTATCAACTACCATTTTACCTTTTCCAGTTGCCTTAATTGCTTTTACCGGACATATCCCCTCACATATTCCACATGATATACATAAATTGTTTTTTACTGTTTGTCTGATATTTTTATCTATATTTTTCATATATTTCTTTTAATTTATCCTCTAAATTATTCTTTTCATTTTTAAATTCTACCAACAGTCTTTTTAATGTTTCGTATACATTTTTTTCGTCTATATGTTCTCTACAATCAAACATATATTCCTTCTGATTCATCATTTCCAAAAGTTCATTATATTTATTTCCCCACCCCATTACTAAAGCCGGGATTCTTTTTCTATATGCATGAACAATCGCATGATATCTTGAAGCTATAATAAATTGATATTGATTTACGATTACATCAAACATGCCAGCCCCATATTCTGTACAATCTACAATATTAATACTATCATTACATTGATTTAAAATTTGATTACATATTTCTTTATCCAATCCACAATGGACAATTAGCTCAACATCAATTTTTTTATCTTTTAATATATTTATTATTTCCAATAGTATTTCTATATACTTATTGCCCATTTTAGTCTTTTCAATTATCTTTTGATTTGGAATTATTCCCACTTTTTTCTGGGCAATAGCTTCGTCTTTTGAAGGTTCATATGTTAATCTTCTTAATTTTTTGTAATCTATATCATCCTGATATAGTAAAACCATATCCGGTTTATATACCAAATTCTTTTTGATATATTTCCTCATAAAATCATATCCTCTTTTTTCCCGTGCAGTAACAACTAAAGGATATTTGAATATATATTTTATAAGAAAATTGGTAGTGATTTTTTCTATAAAACTTGAATACATAATAGGTCCAAAAGATTGAGACATTATAATAACTTTTATTTTATAACATTTTGCAACAAATATCCTATTCAGATATTCATATATCGTATTCATACCGAATTTTGTTGTAAATGCATATCCGCTGATATCTATGATATATCTTGTATTCGGTAAGATTTTATTGTAGTATGCATCATAATTTGTGCTGATTCTCTTTTTTATTATTTTACCTATAACACTGCGCTTATAATTTTCTAAACTCAATGGAAAAGTATAGCTATGTACATCATAATTTATAAATTTCTGCATTCCTCTCTTGTCTGTAGATGCAAGTATTATCTTGCAGTCAGGTGCTAACCGTTCCGCCTCCTCAATAGCAATGCATGTCATTGATTCCGCTCCCAAATTATCGATTGATGCCCCTGTTATAATCACATATTCCATAATCTATAAATCTGCATCTAATAACCTGTAATATAATTAATATAATTATTTAATGCAAATACTCCTCCTTCCGTATATACTTTTAATTTATTATATATTTTCAAATCATTCCGTGTTAAAAATTCCTGTAAAATATTAAAAGATACTTCTAATTTCCCTCTGAAAATTATTTTTCCATCTCTTATATACTCAAGACAACCGTCCTCTGATTCGCTGATTATCTCACTATCTCCTAATTGCTTCATCATCATATATCTGCTTGCATCTTTATCCATTTTATTGCTATGAATATTAATTTTAACGCTATTCGCTTCCAGCATATTGGGAAATATAATGCTCTCCCCGTCAAAACAAACCCCAAGAAAATAATTAGAACTCTTATTTCTATATTCCGCAGGCAGACTTATTTCTTTTATGCCATTCATTCCAGCCCATTTTATTATTTTTTCTGTCGTTCTAGGTGATAACCAAAAATCATTTAAGCTGTAAACTATTCCCGAAAATTTATTGTCATCACTGCCTATCGATAGCCATTTATATTCATTGGTTTTTAAATTAAATTTAAGCACCGTATTATCTACACAAGAAGCAAGGTATAACCATTCACCTCTTACTGCATGATGTGTTCTAAAAAAGGCATCTTTTAATTCACCCATTTTTTTAACTTTCTCTATAAAGGGTTCTTTAATGTATTCAGCCTTCATTTTACTAACATCCAACTTTATTATAGCCGGATATGAACTTCCTATCAAATACATATAATTATTGTATTTAACTATCTGAAGCATTCCACCTGTTCCTACATGCGCAAATTCGTCCCTTTCTATATTATTCCATTCTCTTTTATCAATATCATATATCCAGATTTCATTTGTTTTATTAGGTGCAATTACTAACTTATTTTCACAAATGTCAATAGCTCCCATTAGTTCATCATACAAAAAAGAAATATTAGGTATATGTGTAATTAATTCTATTTTATTGTCATTTATATCTATAGAAAATATCAAATTCATATTTAGTGAAATGAAATATATTTTATTTTCTATTTTTACACAATCTTTAGCATATAAAATGATTTTTTTCTCCATATTGCTCCCATCTGGTATTTTCTAGTATTTCCCGTTTGAATTATATTTTACAGATATATTTCTTTGAACTATAAAATAGCCACCCGAATCTAATTATCCGGATGGCTAAATACCTGTTCTATATTTTTTTCATGCCTCCATGCACAATCAAGACTCATCCTAAATCCTGCTTTCTATTATATAATATATCGGTCAGAATTGAAAATAGTTAACCCTATTATTTCTTATATGCTGCCATACTATAGTGGCTCAGTTGTCAAGACAAAAATCTAAGATTTTTATAATGAACTGATATTGTGGATAAGTTACAAGGAACATGGGAAGGATAGTGGAACTCTCCCCTGAACCATTCTATGCTAAGCTACATATGGCAACAGCATTGCCGGATAATAGCATTCAGCCGGTGTCTGATAGTCAAGTGCGGAGTGACGCCGCTCAAAGTTGTAGGTGTGAATATACTGTCCAATGGCAGCTCTGGCTTCTTTGATGTTATTATATTGTGTCAGATAGACTTCTTCATACTTGAAGCTACGAAACCAGCGCTCAATCATGATATTATCCGCCCAGCGGCTTTTTCCATCCATGCTTTGGCGGATGCCGTTTTCTTTTACGAAATCAATGTATTGCTGACTTGTAAACTGACATCCTTGGTCAGAATTCAGTATCTGTGGTTTTGCCACCTTAAATGCTTTTTTCAAAGCATTGACGACCATTCTGGTATCGAGCGTATCATCAACTTCCCAGCCGACAATACAACGGCTGTGCCAGTCGATAACAGTTGTCAGATATAAAAAGCCGCGCTTGATCGGAATATATGTAATATCAATAGACCATGCCTGATTTGGCTTGTCTATGACGGCATTTCTAAGGAAATAAGGACATACCTTAGCCTGTTGCATCCGTTTGGAAAGATTCATCTTCGTATAGATTGGATAAATATCCATTTCATTCATGTAATGTCTGGTTTTGCGTCGACCGACATGATAACCACGTGCTTTCAGCTGTGCGGACATCTGTCTTGCACCCCATGCCGGGTTATCGGTATGAAGATAATCAATAATCTCTTTGCAGGCAAGTTCGCTTTCTGATACAGGGGTTCCCTTGTAGTAAATGCTTGTACGGTTGATATCAAGCAGCTTTGCTCCGACAGAAACGGGTAATTCCTTAGTCGTCAAAAGGTTTTGGACTAAATTTACTCTCGTAGTCAGGTCCACAAATTTCTTCAGATTTTTTTTGAGCCAGTCAACCTGCATGGTTAACTGACCGACCTTTTTGGCATACTCCGATTTTTCCTTGCGTTCTTCGGCAAGCTTTCCCTTAAGATTTTCCTCACGCTTGTCGTCAAATACAACTGACGCATTGTCAAGAAATTCCTTCTTCCAATTTCGGAGCAGATTTGGCTGAATATTATTTTCAACTGCCAGGGTATTGATATCCTTCTCACCCTTTAACAGTTCGATAACAAGGTCTGATTTGAATTTTGCGCTAAAATTTCTTCTTTGTCTGGACATGATTTTGAATCCTCTCTTTCATACTGATTGTAGTATATCAGATTCATTAAAATCTGTCCGAAAAAGTGTCTTAATTTATGAGACCATTATAGTTCATCAAACCGGAGGTCTTTCGACAAATTACATATACGTGTTATCATTTTATCCCATTTTGACATCTGTTATACCTCCTGCTTACATTATATGTGGTGTCGCATATGGTATCAATATTTTTACTACATTTGGATAACATAAATTTACTGTGGGAATTAAATAGACAGCACTCACCTGTGAACTGTTTCAAATTTATCAAGTACAAATTTGGACTTAGGCAGCACTTTTGTCCCTGCTTTTATCCATGTTGCTCACAACAATTGATAATAATCTTGCTAATCAAAATTGCTAACATGCTTATTGTATTTTACAATTACCTATCATGAAAATTCATTCACCAATATATATTTTTTCTTCTATTATTTAATCTGTATGAATTCTCCAAACTATTATTACGATTGAAATGCCATTATATTTTGAACGAATAACAATCTTATTCATTATTGTATTTCATCTAATATTTTATATCTTTTTATGACAATAAACATATTTAACAGCAAAAAGAAAATCATATAATATAAAATCCAACTTAAAATAACTTTTGCAACCGAATCAATTACATCAATTACCATCTGAAAAACAAATGCATATATCGTAATGTAAATACTAACTATTAATTCAAATAATATACTACTTCTAGTTTCTTTCAGCACATTTTCATACTGTTTATCTTCCTCCTTTTTATATCCAGCCAAAACAGTTAATATCGAAAAAAACATAGTGATCAATATTGTGATGACCACATACAATGTATTAAACGACGCTTGATTAAAAATACTCAACTGAACAAACGAAGTAGCAAATAAGACTGGAACACCAAAGAAAAATAGCAGCTGAAGCTTTGAACCACTAAAAATTTTTACATGTTCTTTCAATATTCCTCGTATTTTAATAAAATTATTAACTTTTCGAAATGAATAAATAGCTATTAGTAATAGTCCTATCGGTAAAAGTACTTTGTATGAAAAAATATTCTGCAGACCCTTCATACATATGCTCCCTTCTATCTATAACAAAATTAGGTGTTTGCGAGACACTGCAAGCTGCAGAATTCTATGGTTTTACCAAATTTCCTGACACTTCTAAAATTACCCGCTTTAAACAGAATTTTTTACCAGACTTACAATCATTTTTTTAATAAATGTCTGTCATTGTGACAATCCATATACAAATTCTTCCTTGTTTTCAATTAAAATTACTAACGAGTTTCGAAATCATCTATATAACAAATTACACGTTTCATGTATTCTTTCGCTTGTGTGCTCACGATACTCACCAATCGCTGTGTATTAATATCCCCATCCGCCTTTTTCAAGTCATCTGGTAAAGATTCGATAATACTAACATTTTCAATATTATTTAATCCAATTATACGATCCCTTCCTCCAATATCGATACACAACTTTACATCATTATAATCTTTATTCTCAAATTCAAATATACGATTACTTCCTGAAAGATACCCTCGTAGTTTGCTAATAAATCCTTCTGACAATCTCATCTTTTCCAAAACTCTCTGCTCTTTTCCATACGTAAATCTCACATTATCTGCTGCATCATATGAAATATTATTTCTCACGAAATATATTTTTTTAATACTCTCTGCTTTTAGCATAGTTTCGACAAATATTTCAGGAGAGATATTCCCCACCCATAATATGGAATTAAAAAACTCCGAAAAATATTTCTTCATTCCTCGTATAGTTTCTGTTTTTACACCATACTGTCCATAATTTTGAAAGAACATAAATCCTTTATACACTTTTGCATTTTCAACAACTTTAGGAATTAAAATAATCAAATAAAATTTCATCAAAGGTGCATCCGTTTCCTTTTGTTGATATTCCACCTTCTGTGTTTCCTTATCTGTTATATTGGATTTATATCCATATCTACCACTCTCTATTTCAACTAATAAACAATTCATCTTTTCATCGGAACTTTGAGAAACAATGTCCATTCTATATAATCGTTTTTCTTCTTTTTTGTCTTTTAACTTTTCATGTTTCTTACAATACTCCTTAAGGACTTCTATTACTCCAAAATATGTCCGACGTGGGTCCACACATGCAGTAAAATTTCCATTTAAATCTGCGGTTTTTGCATTCTGATATTTTTCTCTAACCACAAAACTACATGCCGTATAACTTAGATTCCACATTTTTTCTTCCTCCAATGTTTATTGAACTTATCCACATTAAAATCATCCTATTTTTTAGAATCTTATATCATTTTTCGTTCATATACACTAAAAATGTTTTCAATACGCTGTTATATCTATATTTTTCATATTGTACTTTTCTATAAGCAAATATAAATGCTAATACCAATAGCAAAATACTTTCAATCATATAAAATTTATAATAAGATTTATACTTATAAATCATAAAGAAATTTAAAAATAATGTAAATATACACCCTAAAAACAATGAACGACTCATTTCAGAAATAACAAGCATTTTATCTGATTTATACGTCAAATGATTCTTTTCTTCTAAAATTAAACAATATGAAAACACTAGTACATTTAATTGTTTAATATTTTTTATATTTTTACAATTTATTTCATATTTATCAATTATATGCTCTCTAATTTTTAAAGCTTCATTATATGATAATTCGCTATTTAACACTTTATTATACTCATCTTTTAACAAAAATATTTCTCTTGGATGTCCGCCATATATATATTTATATAAAACTTTTTCATCTAAAATATTCCCTATTTGCTGCATAGCCACCCCACATAAATAACTTATTATAATAAATACCGTATATTTTTCACTTCCAAAAGTATTCCATGTTTCATAGTATTTATATGATAAAGAAATACAAAATAAAATTGAAATAATAACTCCAGGAACCAGCATTGTAAAAAAATCAAAAATATTAAATTTTTTCAATTGCACCTTCCATAATAATATTCCCTTTCTTATTATATCGTATATCGCAGCAAATCAACCATTATCATGGATTTCTCCATATATCAAGTGATGAATCAGCAAATTTTATAACGCACGGAACAAAACACTTTTTTACAGAAGAGTTGCTTTGATAATTCAATATATACTTCATGAACTGTACTAAATTGTCAGACATGAATTCTATTCATACTTATTTCCCTTTTCTACTAATTTTAAATTCATTATATCGGATAATCTACACATTTACAATATTTCTTTTCCGTTTAGGAGCTCACCTGCATAGCCGGTGGTTTGATTTTATTGCCAATACAAACAAATTCCAGAATCCCGCATAAATACAGGCTTTCGGCATTTCTGTCCGTTATTAAAACTCTTTTTGTGTTTTGATTTTTCATGTAAATCTGCTGTGCCCAAATTGTACCTGACACCATTTTTAATAGTCTTTATCCATACTATTTTTCGCAAAAATATATTCATTATTCTTTACAGATAATGAATTAATCAAAATTGCACTTTTACCATCTTGATGTACCGCTATTGAAACACAATACTCTCCCGATTCATTTATTACTTCTTTCAAATCAAACATACATTTCCAATGCAAACATTCACTATTTATTAATATTGCTTCTGCCACCTTTTCACCATCGACTTCATTATTAACGCACTTATCTTCTCGTGCAAACAACAATTTTTCCTTTTCAACAGACTCTGTGTAAATTATTCCTCCATCCATATTGTATATTTCTATATCCAGTCCATTATAGCTTTCTGCTGATGTATTACAAATTTCCACTATACCATCAGCATTATAACTCACACTAATTGTCGCTTTATTTTTCACAATAAATATAGCACTTATAGTAAAACAGAATAATGCTACAAGCAGCCATTCTACAATTTTTTCTCCTACCTTCAGAAGAATTCTCTTAATTTCCGCTTTACTCTTATGTTTTATCCATTGCACAATAAAAACAATTCCAGCAAATACACACAGACAAGAATTCAAAATCCCACTCCAATTTTGACTTTTCTCTCCATAAATTATAGATAATGGAATAGATAAAATGAATACAAAAAAGAGCATGATTGTATATATTCTAAAATCATTTAGCAAGTACATATATCTGTTGTCTGATTCCTGATCATACTGCTTATAATTTTGATCCAGCGTATTGTACCTTTTTAGGTCACTTATTACATACAACACTATGTCAATAAATATAATAACTGATGTTGATAATGCGAATAAAAAAAGTGCTTGCAAATACCAATACATTACCCCCTGCTCCGACCACACATTTAATGCAGCCATTGACATCTTAAATAAAAAAACACACAACGTTCCTATCACCGCAACAATAGCTACAATTGCTCCTAATCGGGTTGTTCTTCTTTGCTCTTTCTCAGTAGAATCTACTAATATTTCTTGCTGGTTTTCTACCTGCACTTTTTTGTATTTTCCTTTTTTGTATTTCTTTTTTCTCATATATATTTCTCCATAAGAACAACAATTTTCATTATAACAGTAAAATTCCAGATAAATTGAATAATCCTTTTATTTGATAATAAAAAACCACCACTTGCCATTACATCTAATGCTCTCATCGGTATTCCTGTTACAATAGAACAACACGTAATGTTCAGATTAATTTTAGACCTGCGATATAGAAATGGAAGCTGCGTATCGTAATCTACTGGTAGAAATATCTTAATATTCCCATGAAGTTTACCGGTATCTGAACCGGTATATAAAGCTACCTATGTACATTCTCCACAAACTGACAAAACTTCATTTCTAATTCAGCCAGTTTTTTATAAATAATATCTCCAAAAATCTGTTTATATGGAATTTCAATCGCTACATCATCACCAAATGAAACATACTTTTTCAGTACATCTAATACTTCGTCTATTAACAGTTCTAATACCATGCATGTACTGCGCATTTTCTACATCTTTAACAAGCAAATCATCATATTTTTCTACATTAACTGCCAATGGCAGATGAAAACCATTTTTAAGCCCTCTTTCACAAAAATATTCATATTGCGCTCCTTCCTCCACTTTTCTATTTATTTGAATACATCTATGTTTAAATTTCGCCTTCTTCTAAAGATTCATCTAACCAATTTGTAATGTTAACTACTCCATTATCCCTATACCAATACCGCATCTTGGTGTTCTTACCAGACAATTTTTCGTGCAACTTTTTATTAATTAACTTTACTTTTCTCCTATTAAAATTATTTAACTTACTATCTATCAAAATAGGAATTATTGTATTGCCATTCGCTATACTTTTTTCTAACTCATAAGAAACATACTCTCTTGTCAGTGTCTGTCCACTTATTAATAATATTGTAATTTTCGTTTTCTTTATTTGTTCATCAATCCAACTTCTAATAACTTTCGGATCTTTTTTCTTTTTATTTTCTTTTACAACTGTGTATATATTCAACTTATCTTTATTAACTATTTGAGTTATTTCTTTTGCAATTACATGATCATTATTATAATGATAACTGATAAAAACTCCAATTCCATACATTGAAATACTTGAAAATAACCGTTGTCTTAATTTTTTATCCTCATTTATTTTGTGATTCTTTAATGCTTGAATAATACCACTAACCATTTCATCTAAATCACATGCACTATTAAGGTGTTGGACATCTTCTGATATTTTGTTATCTTTATTTAATAAATTATAAATTTGTTCTGCTGCAAAACCAGTTTCTTTAACCGGAATAATAAAATCGCCACATTTCTGCGCTAATTCATATTCACAATAAATTCCTGATTCATTTTCGCTATTACTATATCCAAAAACAATTATTATACTGCTGCATTGCTCTATTAGTCTTCTTCGAATTTTATTTTTTCGTTGTTCCTCTGCTCCCAACAAACTACTGATATGTATATCATTATTAATAATATCTGTATTTGTCAAAATATTCTTCTTGCTCTCTAAAACACCTGACAAAATATAATTTCCAACCCCTGCACCAAATCCTGTATATATTTGAAATCCATTATCAACCAGCTTTTCACCCAGCAATGTAAGAAATTGTTCTGCACGATTTAATCCGTCCTTCGTACTATGTACATTATTAAATCTACCATAATTTGATAAATCTTTTGGATTTATTCCACCAGAAATAAAAACATTATCTATTGTGTATTTTTTATATAGATATTCTAACATAATTGTTATTTGATTAAAATCATCCACCAAAATCGTACTTATTCCATAATTCTCCATATCCGCTATGCGTAATTCCTGATATTTTGTATCTTTAACATATTTATCAACCATTTGACTACTTATTATATTATCGCTATTCAAATAATCTGTAATCTGAACTTTTCTCATAAAACAATAATGTCTCCGAAGATTTTTACTATTTAATGAACTTTTTGCAAGACTTAAAATTCTTTCCAAGTTAGGATCATTAAAACTAAAACCAATAAACAAAAATGTTTTTCTCACAAGTTCAACTGCTAATAGTTTTGTAAATAAGGGTCTTTTTTCATCATAAGTTTCATAATCTTCTTTTGTCAAAACTGCATCATCTGGATCTTCTTTATCTCCATGCATTTTATAAAGAATTGCTTTGTATTTAGGATTATGATATTTAAGTAATTCTTGATTTTTAATAATTTGTACACTTTTATCTTGTTTTTCCAGCTCTTTTTCAATTACATCATCATAATTAGTCGTCCAATATTCTTTAATTGGTAATTTTGCCAACCACATTACATTTTTATTATTTTTCGGTAATTTTGCAAATTCATTAAAAATGATATCATTCAATCCCTGTCTATTGTACTGATTTTTGTAATATTGTGCAATTTCTGTCAAATTTCCATTAATATCTAAACGTAATAATTTACAAATTGGCTTCAGTAAATTTTTCCAGTCAACATAACCGGAAGCAACTGACACTCCCGCTCCGGCAAACACAGAAACCTGATCGCTTTTCATTTGTTCTGTTAATTGATTCAAATATTCTATATTTCTTTCCATAATCTGATTCATTTTATCTTCTTCAATTTGTTGTTTGTAATTCATCCCTATCACCTACTTTATTATATTCATTCGTTCAAACTATTTGCCAAATATAAAATTTATCATGTTACTCTATTATTATATATTATAATACATATCATACCAAATGAAAACCCATCTTCCCCACTCCCCTCTTGCAAATCCCCGCCCCTTCCCTTACAATTAGTGAAGATAAAGTATCAAACCCAATGATGCCCTACAGCATCTTATTATCTAAAGGAATGGAGATTTTCATGAATTTACTGATTTTTGAGTATGAACATATGGCAATTGAAGATTTGCGCGAAGCGCTGACAAATCTCGGACATACATATACTGTTATTACAGACGAAAATATTTATAACCATGTCGATGAAGCTTTTGATGCACGCTTTGACAAGCTGATTGAAAGTGCTTCTTATGATGCTGTTTTTACATTTAATTACTTTCCGGTTATTTCTAACTGCTGTAAAAAGCACAATATACCTTATATAGCCTTTGTATATGATTCGCCGCTCGTTTCGCTGTATTCATATACCATTATCAATCCCTGCAATTATGTATTTTTATTTGACCAGCAGACTTATCTGGAACTTAAAAAAGAAAATATCCAAACTGTTTATTATATGCCGCTTGCTGTCAATACCAGCCGGCTGGATAAGATGACCGTTTCTGCTGTTTCTGCTTCCCGGCATCCGCTGGATTTTTACCAGAGCGATATTTCTTTTGTCGGTACTATGTATAATGAAGTCCACAACCTGTTTGACCGCATGGAGCATTTATCTGATTACACAAAAGGCTATTTACAGGGGATTATGCAGGCGCAGATGAAAGTGTACGGATATTATTTTATTGAAGAACTCTTATCCAAAGAAATTATTGAAGATATGCAGCACTCCCTGCCGCTGCAACCGGGAAATGACAGCGTTGAATCTACAGAATGGCTCTTTGCCCATTATGTAATTGCCCGTAAAATTGCGAACTTAGAGCGTACTGCGCTTTTAAAAGCTGTTTCTGAACATTTTAATACAAAACTTTACACTCCGAACCCTACACCAGAACTTTCGCAGATTCACAATATGGGTTCTGTGGATTACCAGCGCCAGATGCCGTATGTTTTTAAAAATTCGGCTATCAACTTAAACATTTCCCTGCGCAGTATCCGAAGCGGTATTCCGCTCCGATGTTTCGACATTATGGGATGTGGCGGATTTTTACTTTCCAATTATCAGGGGGATTTTTATGAACATTTTGTTCCCGGCGAAGACCTTGTGCTTTTTGAATCTCAGGAAGATTTCTTAAATAAATGCGATTACTATTTAAAGCATGACAATGAGCGCCGCCAGATTGCTGCCAACGGCTATGGCAAAGTAAAAGAATTCCATACGTATGAAGTACGGCTGAAAGAAATTTTTGAGGTTGTGTTTTCCAAATAAACTTACACAAAAGGACTCGTCTAAACGATATAAATCATTCTACGAGTCCTTTTGTATTATTATTCGTAAATTATATGTTCAGCGATTCTCTCTAAAAAGATATTCTCATACCGTTTCAAAAGCTCTGCATCTGTAATCGGTGTATTTTCTGCATCCTTATAAAATCCAAATACTTTATAATCTCCAAGTAAGAACCGGCCTTCCTCATCTGTCTTTTCAGAATTTTCAAAGTAAATTTCATAATCCCTGGCATTTGCAACTGCATAATATCTATCTTTTGGATGCAGAGATTCTGTAATCGTATACTCTCTTTCTTCCAAACCGCCAAATGCCTTCGGCAATTTACCATCAATGCTGGCTGCATCATATTGAATATCTGCAAGCCTGCACATAATTGGGAGATAATCCGCTGTTGATATAATCTCATCTGTTACCTGCTGTTTTACATTTGCACCTCTAAACATAAATGCAACTTTTGTTCTTTCCTTAGAAAGAAACGGTTTACCTGTTGGTATCAGATATCCCTGTCCATGATCTGCAAATAAACTGATTAAAATTTCATCATCTGTATAATTGTTTTCAATATAAGTATAAAGAAAACCAAACAGCATATCAAAATACTGAATTGTTTTTTTATACATTGCTGTCTTTTTTGCACTATAATTCTGCTTCACTGACGTCACGCCCAATTCGTCAAGTTCCCGTTCTTCCAGTGTAAGATTTTTCTGTACGGCATCTGATAAATCCAGCCCGTCTGCTACATCATGCAGGTCACCTACTGCCATCCAAAGATATTGATCTGTCTCCTTAAATGTTTCTAAATGCTCAATAACATCCATAATTTCCTGTTCAGCTCTAGCCCCCATAGACTGGTGCTGATACACATATTGATCCAACCCCCTTGCATAACCGTAAGATGGTATACTTCTCCATTCACCATCCATCTTGCTTGTATAATATCCTTTTCCCTTAAAGTACTCAATTAAAGTTGGACTGTTTTTCGGCAATTCACCGTCCAGTTTGTCATGAAACATCATATGATGCAATGTATCCAAACCACTCACGCAAGTTGCAAGACTTGGATATGTCCACTCGGAACAGCTATGTGCCTGTGTGCAGATTGTTCCTTTGCTGAAAAATTTATAGGTATTTGGCATCAGCTTTTCAAAATCATCACCATTAATAACTTCCTGTGCCAGTCCATCTGCAAAAAAGCTCAAAACAAGTTTCCGCCTTCCCCGCTTGTGTTCCAATGGAATCGGATAACCATAATATGCCTGTTTATCAGATTTTATCTGCATACCATTTTTCACTCTGTAGTAGTTAAAATGTTGTGAATATAACTGACCTACCTTATGCACTTCCTCTGGTGATTGAAATGTATGCATATTGTCAATTTCAGTACTTGCTATCGGAAGTAAATATTCATCCGATGTTCCTTTTACAAAATTGTTATTTCCCTTTTTGTCAAACTTAAGAAATTCTGCCTTTGTTCTTATCAGACTTAAATTTTCTTCACCAATGGATTGTGGCAATGGTGCTCTATATATCCCAATATATCTTAAATCATCGTCTGTAACCCAGTATTCTTTGCCTACAACAAGTTCCTTAGCTGAACGTGCCATCTTTTCATCTTTGCCCCATACTACATCTTGACGATTTAAAAAAGATAACATTCTAGAAATATTTACGAAATCATTGTAAGCAATATACTCATTTGACAACTTTTCGAACTGATCCTCTAAGTTTTCAATTTGTACTTTTATATCTTCCAATATACTATCATTTGCATAATGTGTATATAAATTTAAATCATATGCAATATGATAACTCTTCAACGCTTCAAGTATCATTCCCCTTGCCTGATAGACACACGCCTGATAATAATATGCCTCATAACTTGTTGGAAATTTATGCACGCATTTATCTGCTATTTTCTGCGCTTTTTCCAGCTCTCCAACTGTCAATGCGAGAACACATTCATAAAACCATAAATCTCTGTCTGATGGATATTGTTCTTTGTATTTATGCAGTAGTCCACTCACTTCTTTGAAGTTTTCCTGTTCAAAATAAGATTCTATTTGATTTTTTAACTCTGTTTTCATTTTTACTCCGCCTTTAAATTCAGCTTTTCTTCCATCCGTCGCATTTCTTCAAATTCACCCATATCTAAAAATGAATCTTCGCTGATTGGATACATACCTACTTTTCTATTTTCTTTTAACAGCTTGTCTGTTAAATCCGTCATATGAAAAAATGTATCTTCCGGTATTTCTTTTTTCAATTCAGGATTTAAAATATACATTCCGGTATTAACAAAATAAGACAGTTTCGGTTTTTCTTCCATTGACTGTACCACTCCGTTTTCACTTGAATGTACCACACCGTATGGCACCACAATATTTTTTAAAGCTGTAACAATGGTTAATTCATTACCGGATTCTTTATGATACCGGTAAATATCTTCATAATCTGCATGAATTAAAATATCACAATTCGTTACAATAAACGGTTTTTCAAATTCATTTTGAATTAATTGCAGACTCCCTGCTGTTCCAAGCGGCTTGTCCTCTTCCACATAATGTATGCTGTAGTCTCTTTCACTCTCTGAAAAATAGGACTTTATCATATTTTTACGGTAATTGACCGTCGCATAAAAATGCTGCACCTCATATTCACAAAATTTTGTAATAATTCTTTCCATAATCGGAATATCTCCAATGGGGATTAACGGCTTTGGTAAAATCTTGGTATATGGATATAATCTTGTTCCTTTCCCACCAGCCATAATAACCACCGGAACATCTTTTAACGTTCCTTTTATATCTTTATGCACTGCCGCCTTTTCATCCCGGAAGATTATATCTGATACAACACCTTTAGCAGTAACAACCGGCAATGCTGTAATCGAATACTGCTGCATGAGCATTTTTGCCCTGTTTTGTTCCTTTTTTACAATTTTTTTAGGAGCTGTATTCATAAACTTTTCAATCGCTGCCTGTAAATCTCCCGAACGAATTAACCACCGGCGGATATCTCCATCTGTAAGAACCCCCGTCAACTTTTGCTTATTGTCGGTTACAAAAAGAATTCCTCTTGCATTGGAATCAATTTTCTGCATTGCTTCGACAACTGTACTTTCCGAGGAAATTAAAAACTTATCTAATTGCTCCGCCTTCATAAAAACCTCCATGTTTTCTGCTCATTTTCCATAATAAGCTTTGTATATTACTGTAAATCTAATTTGTCTGCTAACACTTTTACTACCCGCTCTATTTCTTCTTCCGTTAGGTTTGTGCTGCACGGTACATTGATAATACACCTGCTGTATTCTTCTGCCTTTTCAATCTCGTACGCAATATCAGATTGATATGGTTTCTGCTCATGAATCAACCCCCATATTGGTCTTGTCTGTATTTTCTCATTCTGGAGTGATTCAATCAGTGTTCTCACCTCAACTGCACATTCCTTTGGAATCGGGAATGAATAAAACCACTTATTAGACTCTGTTCCCTGTCTGAATTCTAATAATTGCGGTAATCCTATCTTTTTTAAACATTTCTGATAGGTATCATAATTTTTCTGCTTTCTTTGTATGAATTCCGGTAATAATTCGAGCTGTGCCACACCAATTGCCGCCTGCACATTTGTCATACGGTAATTGTATCCAATCGCATTATGAACATAATACAACGCATCGTCCTTTGCCTGCGTAGACAGGTATTTCACATAATCCAGATTTTCTGGATTCTTTGCTACAATTGCGCCGCCGCCACCTGTAGTAATAATTTTATTGCCATTAAATGAATATGCACCATAATCACCGATTGTTCCTGCCATTTTTCCTGCATATTTCCCTGATATAAAATGTGAACCTAATGCTTCGGTTGCATCTTCAATAACCTTTAGATGATATTCCTGTGCAATATCCATAATCTGTTCCATATCAGCCAGATTTCCAAATACATGAACAACTACAACTGCCTTTACCACCTGTCCTGTCTTTTTATATATAAGCTGCTCTCCCTGTAATTCACACTCGTCGTGACAAAAATCCTTTAATTTTTCAGGATTCATACACAAGCTGTCATCGCAATCCATAAATACAGGTGCTGCAAACTGATACTTCACAGGATTTACAGCCGCAATAAATGTAACTGTCGGAACAATTACTAAATCTCCCGGTTTTACATTACACGCAACCAGCGCAAGATGTAATGCACTTGTACCACTCTGACATGCCGCTGCTTTTTCAACTCCTAAAAAAGCGGCTAACTTTTCTTCAAACTGCACAATATATGCACCGCCTGTTGATACCCAGCCCTGATGAACAGCATCTAATACATACTTTTCTTCATTTCCCTCAAAATTTGGTATTGATAACGGAATAAATTTCTCCATAAGTTTCTCCCTACACATTATAAATATCTGTCTTATATGCACCCATGTTCTTTTTTATCCAGTCTATTGTTTCAGTAATTCCCTGTGCAAATGTATACTGTGGCTGCCAGTCTGTCAGTCTTTTAATCTTTTCATTGCATCCAAGCAGACGGTTTACTTCACTCTTTTCCGGACGCAGTCTCTGTTCATCACATACAATCTTCGCCTTTGGATTAATCTGTGAAATAATTTCATTTGCCAAATCTCCAATGGAGATTTCTTTCTGTGTTGCAATATTGATTTCTTCACCAATTGTTTTATCCGATTCCGCAATTGCAATAAATCCTGCTGCCGTATCTTTTACATAATTAAAATCTCTTGTAGGTGTTAAAGAACCTAATTGAATCTCCTCTTTTCCTGCAAGCAGCTGCGATATAATGGTTGGAATCACAGCTCTAGCCGACTGTCTTGGTCCATATGTATTAAATGGTCTTACAATAGATACCGGCATGTCAAAGCTTCTATAAAAGCTTTCTGCCAGACGATCTGCACCAATTTTTGTTGCAGAATATGGTGATTGTCCCTGATATGGATGTTTTTCGTCAATTGGGACATACTGTGCCGTTCCATATACTTCTGATGTTGAAGTCACTAATACGCGTTCTGTTTCAAGCTGTCTTGCAGCCTGCAACACATTTAATGTTCCTTTAATATTCGTATCCACATAGGAATCCGGTGAATGATAACTAAATGGAATGGCAATTAATGCTGCCAGATGAAATACACCATCCACCCCTTTCATTGCTTCGCGTACCCCGTTCGGATCCCTGATATCTCCTGTAAACACTTCTATCTGATCTAACTTTTCCTTTGGAAGTGTATCTAACCACCCCCATGTATTAAATGAATTATAATAAGCAAATGCCTTTACATCATATCCTTTTTCTAAAAGACTTTCTGTCAGATGGCTTCCGATAAATCCATCTGCTCCTGTTACTAATACTTTTTTCATGGTGTATTCCTCCCTATATATTGCCCGCCTTTTATCACAATATCAACATTCCTCTTTAATTACAATTTTCAAGAATTGCCTGTGCAATCATAAAATCTAACTCACTATCAATATCTACAGAATGGAGATTGTCCATTATATATGCATAACAGTTATTTTCATAAATATTTTTTTCATGAAATAAATGTTCTGTTCTAACAATATATATCGCCCCATTTTCCCTGTAATATGTAGGAAGCTGTTGTCTTGGAAGCATTGCCACCTTTTCATCTTCAAAATTTTTCATCGACAAGTCAGGCGGAAGAGTATTGCTCCATAACGGCGAATGCTCCATTTCACATACAGATGATATCATATTCGCATCCTTACTTTTAAAAAAAGCAAATGCAGCTTTAATATCTTCCGCATCTCTTAATGGTGATGTCGGCTGTAATACTGTAATTGTATCATATTTTTTCCCAAGTTTCTCATATTGTTTTAAAACATATTTCATGGCATCCCATGTTGATGCCGTATCAGATGATAAATCACTGTTTCTTAAAAAAGGAACATCTGCACCATATTTTTGTGCCAAGTCTGCATACTCCCTAGAATCCGTAGACACATGTACCTCATCAAATACTTCTGATTGTAATGCTGCTTCAATAGAATATGCTAATAATGGTTTTCCCAGCAGTTCCTTAATATTTTTATCTTTTAATCCCTTTGAACCGCTTCTTGCCGGAATTACTGCTAAATTGCGCATATTACTCCTCTCTGCCTTAAATGTCTATTATGTTTATCTCAATCTTCATCTGACATCATAAAATTTTTTCTTTAAATTAATACAGTCCTTTGTTAAGAATTTCTTGACTGTCTCAACAATTTTCTTAGATGTTTCTCCATCTCCATATGGATTGACTGCATTCTTTGCAATCTCTTTAAATACCTGTGACCTTGCTTTTTCTATCGCTGCACAAATACTTTGCTCATCTGTTCCGCAGTCAATAACACTGTCAGCTCGCAGTCTTCCTTTTTGTCTGTCACCTATATTAACCGTTGGAACTCCAAAACACGGCGTTTCAACGATTCCACTGGAGGAATTTCCGATTACAAATTCTGCATACCGCATCAGACTTAAATAACGTACAATACCCAAAGAAGCATAACAAAATATATTGTCATTTTCCTCTGCCGCCTGCATAAAAACATCATTAATTTCAGCACCATGCAAATCTGCATTGGACATTGTGACAATAAAGTTCATATCTTTATGCTTTTTTAAAACACTTAACAGTGCCTGTGCCTGTGCAACCGCTGTGTCTTTTTCAAGTGTAACCGGATGAAATGTAACGCTTGCATAAGGCTTTTTCAAAGAAATTTTTAAAGATTCTTCAAGCTGTTCCTTTGATAAAAACTCCATTTTTCTTACATTTTCAACCCCGACATCACCATAATTAAACACTCTTTCCGGTGCTTCCCCCAGCTGTATTACTCTCTTACAGTATGCTTCACAGCCCGGAAAATGCAAATAACTCATCTTCGTTACACAATGCCGAACCACATCATCTACAGCACCTTCTGTGACTTCTCCACCTGAAATATGGGCAATCGGTATTCCAAACATCATTGCTGTACTGCATATTGGCAAAAGCTCATACCTGTCGCCTTCAACAATGAGCATATCCGGCTTTTGCTGTTCATACATATCCGCAAATTTCATGGTCATTTCACCCATGGTATAACAGATTTCTTTCTCTGAATTGCCCTGTGTTGAAACTTCAATTTTTTGTGCAATTGGAAAACCGTCTTTTTCTATTTCTTCAATTGTATATCCATACTTTTTCATCAGATGCGTTCCTGTAACCACAAGACACAATTCCAACTCTTTGTCCTGATATATTTCATTTATCACTCTGCGTAAAAGACCATATTCTGCTCTTGTCGCAGTCACAACACATATTTTTTTCATCTTGTTATCAGTTCGTCCTCCGAAAAGTCTTTTACTGCCTTTGTTCCCAACAAATCATACCAGCACATCGGACTGATGCCATTACCCGGTCTTTTAATATCCAGATTATCTTCTGTCAATTCTTCACCTTTTTTAATTGTTTTCTTTGCTACAATACTTTTTCGCGCAATATCTATATTTTTAATTTCTGAAGCACTTGGTTTTTTTTCAGAACTTCCCAATGCTTTCTCAATATTTCTAATTGACTGCACCATCTGCTTTAATTCATATGGTTCCAGACTTGCCTTATGATCCGGTCCCGGCATATTCTTATCCAGTGTAAAATGCTTTTCAATAACAACAGCTCCCATTGCAGCTGCAGCTATCGGTACTTCAATTCCTTTTGTATGGTCAGAATAGCCCACTTCTACTCCAAATGTTTCTGCCATTGTCTTCATTGCCCGCAAATTAACATCTTCATATGGTGTCGGATATTCTGTATTACAATGTAACAGTGTAATCTTTCCTGCGCCATTCTTCTTCAAAATGTCAATTGCTTTTTGTATTTCCTCCATCGTGCACATTCCTGTAGACATAATAATATCTTTTCCTGTATGTGCTATTTTTTCTAAATATGGCAAATTTGTAATTTCTCCCGAAGGAATCTTCCAAAAAGGTATATCTATTTCCTGTAAAAAATCTATACTTTCTAAGTCAAAAGGTGTAGATAAAAACATGATTTTTTTCTGTTCACAATATTTTTTTATCTGCCGGAACTGTTCAAATGACAATTCCAGTTTTTTTACCATTTCATACTGACTTTCACCAGTGCCCGTACTTTCCTTTTGATAATCAGCCTTTTCAGCTAATTTAGAAATAACTCGCTCTGTCACAAACGTCTGAAATTTGACACAATCTGCACCGGCTTCAACTGCTTTATCCACTAACTTTAATGCCGTATCATAATCCCCATTATGATTATCTCCTGCTTCTGCTATAATAAATACTTTTTTCTGATTATTCATGATATTACCCTCTGTATTTTATTAAAAATGGTCTTGAACTGTCAAAATCCGGATCATTTTCTTCTCTGATTTTTACCAGCTCATCAAATGTGCTTTTATCAAAAATATTTCTTCCAATACAAAAATCGATTTCTCCATTTCTGTTAAAATGCTTTTTAAAGGAAAACAGGCTGTCTTCTATGCCTAATCCTCCCCCTAAATGAAATTTTTTAATATTATGTTCTGCCGCCCAATAAGCTGCTTCGCTTAATACCAGATTGGCTGCCCCCAGGTTTCTATATTCCGGCAGTGTTCCCGATAAATGATAGTGCATAAAATGCTGGTTATATAAAAATATAGATGCACTCACCGGTATTCCCTGATATTCCGCATAGAAAAACTGTATTGAATCAGGCATTGTGTCAATCAATTCCTTAAAATATTCTTTTTCAAAATAATAGTAGCTGTCAGCACCATTATTTTTCATTGTTGCTTCATATATTTTAATGAATGCCTCCAGCCGTTCTCCCTTATCTGTAACAATAGAAACTCCGTTTTTTTTTGCCTTGCGTACCATGTTTCTATTGTTCGGTGTCATATTCTTAAAAATAACATCAGAATTTGCCGTATCAATATAAATTGTCTTCTTCATATAAATAACATCACTGACACTTTCGAGTATCTTCTGATTCTGCAATAATGGATGAAACCTGAAAAACTGGGATATAATTCCACTCTGCATACACTTTTGAGTTAATTCGTGCATAAATTCTTTTATCCATTGTTCAGAAATATTCCCTTGTATCAACGGACCTCCATACCCATATGGTGTTGTCCAATCGTAATATTTTTGTGCCGGTATCACTTCACTCAATGGAGCAAATTCTGAAATATCATTTTGCATCATTACATAACATAATCTTGCACCATCTTTCTCATGATATATCAAGTACGGTATACCATCACCATGAAGCTGCAACGAATGCGCATATTCATTCAGATAATAAATGTCCCATTGCGGGAATTCCATTACCAAATTGTTCCACTTTTCCTTTTCTTTTAAGCTAATTAATTCCATCCTGCTTTTCCTCTTTAAAATAAGCCTTTATTACCTGTGCCAGATATTCCATGTGCATACCTTCATATCTCTGATCAATTGGAAGTGAGATGATGTTTTCATATATCTTTACCGCATCCGTATCATTTTCCAGCTCTGTCCCTGTTAAAGGCCAGTGTACTGCACAATATATTTTATTTTCCATCAGATACTGACGAAATTGATTTCTATTTTCAACATATACCGGATATACAAGTGGCACAAAATTATCTGTCGATAATACATCTTTTACCGGGATATTCTTTAACTTTCCCTTTAACTGGCCATAATTCTTCTTTCTTTTTGCCTGAAGCTGTGTAATTGATATACACTCTAATATATTCTTTGATATATCGGACATCTGATATACCTCTGTCTGCATATCCAGTCGTTGTTCTGACTTTGCAAAAATTTCTCTGTAAATCGAATTACAATCCACACCGTATTGTATATAATATTTTTTTAATATCATTGCGTCTAGTGAATCATAAAATAAGTTTTTCTGATACATTGTCATGTTCCACTGATCTGAAATATCTTTTTGCGTATAAAGAACACCACCATCTGTAATTGGAAACCACTTTCTAAGGCTGCATACACAGTAATCACCTATCGTTTTTTCTCTTGTAAAAATACTATGCGTTGTATCCTCAACAATACAGCATCCATAATTTTTCTTTGCTTCGTGAAGATATTCCAACACTTCATCATTCTGGATGTTTCCAAAATAATGCATCAGGTAGATAACCGTCACCTGTGAATCCATCTTACTTTTCAAATCATCAATATCAATTGTCATATCGGGATTTATTTTATAAAAGCGAATCTGGTTATCCTTCTTATATACATCAATTACAGATTCACAAATATATGCAGGAAGTAGTACAATTCCCTTTTTTAACGTTTTATCCAATATTTTAAGCGCACTTCTGCCACTGTCTGTATAAACAGCATGATAATCTTTTAAATAGCTAAAGATATTATCCTGTTTATACGATAATTGCGTTATATCCAGTTCAAAATTGCTTCCTAATTCCATATCCGTGTCATCTTTCTTCAAAATATCTTTTTGCTGTTACAGTCCTTTTAAACTTTCCTCAAAAAGTTCTTTCGTTTCACGCGCATTTTTCATAAAAATCTCAGCGATCTGCATGCCTTTATCTGCAATTGAATTTAAGTCTTCCTTAGAATATTTCTCTTTATTAGTAATTCCGCTATACATTTCTTCCAAAATCTGGTCCGCATCCATAGATGATGCATCCGTAATTAGTGTACCTGAAAAACTGCGTTCTGATGTCATATACAGTTCATCTATTTTTTTCATGATTTCTTTACTATCATTTATATTATCTATTTTTTTTAATTTATCATATAAATGATAGCATTTCTCGTAATTTTGATAGATTAGCTCACATTCCTGTATATATTCTTCTATGATAATTGAAGGTTGCTCCAAAGTGAAAGACTTCTGGCATTCCTCTATCAACCTTTTAAAATCATTATTAACATCCGGAACAAATTTTTTTATTGCCTCCTCAAAAGACATATGAACTGCGCCTTCAATATATACACCCTTAGATGAATTAATAAATGTAAGATCTTCTTTCCTATCCTTAATTCTTTTTTCAACATCTTCTTTATATGGCATAAAGTTTACATATGTCAATAATGTTTCTCCATTCTGTCCCTTTACTTCCGTATAATCATCTTTCTCTGCTTCATTAATCCCGCCATCATCATAGACAACAGATGCATGCTTTTTATCCTTTAAAAATGCCAAATCCAATCCAATTGCAATGATCTTATGAAATCCTAAATAATTTAAGATCGACAATACCATATTGGCGACACTTCCACCTGGACTGATATATTCCACTTTATCTGCAATATCTTTTGGAACACATGAATCACAATTGCAGAAGATTTTGGTTCCCTTTAATTTTCTTACCTGCTTATATACACTCTGTAAGCACCAAAAAAGCGGTGTTTCATCCGCTGTCTGATTTTCAAAAAGGACTTCCTGCTTTTGCGGATCAATTGTCGCAAATCCATCCGGCTTTATATGATGTTCCTCACACATTCTAATTGCTGAATCAACTGCTAAAATAAATGCCTTTCCTTTAATATGTTTTAAATATTCTATATTATCATCAAGCGACGGGCCTGCTGCAACTAAAACTGCAACTGCATTCTCCATATCTACTTTCTGTTCAAAATATTTTTTCATATCAGATATAAGAATGCTTTTATAAATATATGGTAAATTCATAATACGATTATAGTTAAAAATTTTTGCATATTTATCTATAGTATTATCCGTATAGACAGCATTTCGTATCATTTTTTTACATTCTACAATTTTTTCGCTAATTTCTGCAGCATATATTCTCCCATATTCCGGCTGTATATAAACATATGAATGTAGAAATGCGACATTTTCCATACGATCAAATGTACATCTTATCAATTCCTGCTCATTTAACCCCTCTACAAACAATAAAACATTCTTTTTACTTACTACATCCGACCAGTCATGATAATAACTATTTACTGCGAATATCTTTGGATTTGGTTCATATATAAAAACAATAGTGTCAGATGGTACAATCTTTGCCAAGGTCCTTAATGTATCAAAATTACCCATACCAAATACATATAAACAGCTAATATAATTTTGTTTTTTAATTTCTTCTGATGCAAACTCAGCGGCATATTTGCTGTTATAAAAACTATTCACCCTCCACCATCTGTCCTCTTTTAGAATAGCAATATTTCCGTATTCGTCTACTGCAATTTCCTCATCTGATAAATCAAACTGTCTACAGTATACTTCCAATTTTTTATAATAATCATTTGGTTGTTCCTTCAAACACTTCATGTTATTTTCAAATATTTTATTCGTATCTATATTACTTGTGTCTAAATTTGCTTTTTCATGCAATGTAATTTGTCTGTTATTACTCATTTTTTCATAAACAGCTATAATATCACAAATTTCATAATACACAGTATCTGCAGTCAACAACTGATCTGTATTTTCTATTGCGTCTAATAATTGTGAAAAGACACTTAAGACTGCTCTTTTCATCCCTTCTGATATTTGTACCGCCTCCGATATAAATGTATTCAATTGGGGCAATACTTCCTGCAACTCCAGCCATGCAGTATTATCATTTTGATAGAGTTTTCTGCCTATATTTTCTAATATGCCATATAAATTTAATGTATCCATGCATTTTCCTTTTTATATAAGTATTTTATTTTAATAAGAAAAAAGAGTCAGCCAAAGCCGACTCCTTTCTCTTATAATAGCACTTACAATTACTGAAGTAATGAAAGAACACCCTGATTTGCCTGATTTGCCTGTGCAAGCATAGACTGACCAGCCTGCTGTAAGATGTTGTTCTTTGAGTACTGAACCATTTCTTCAGCCATATCTGTATCTCTGATACGTGATTCAGCTGACTGAGTATTTTCACTGATGTTATCAAGGTTAGCTACTGTATGCTCTAATCTGTTCTGAAGCGCACCTAACTTTGAACGTAATGCAGACAGGTTTGTAATAGAGTTCTGGATGATTGTGATTGAAGACTGTGCAGCAGAAGCTGTACCAACCTTAACCTTAGCATCAAGAGCTGAACCTACAGTACTTGTTAATGCACTGATTGCAATTGTGATAACCTGATCCTGATTAGCACCAACCTGAAGTGTCTTTTCATTGTTTGATGAAAACTCACCTGTTAAGATATCCATCTTGTTGAACTGAGTTGTAGTACCAACTCTTTCAATTTCAGTCTTTAACTGCTGAACTTCGTTATCAAGAGCTGTTCTATCCTGTGAAGCGTTAGTTCCGTTAGAAGCCTGAACTGCAAGTTCGCTCATTCTCTGAAGCATAGAATGTACTTCATTTAAAGCACCTTCAGCTGTCTGTACTAAAGAGATACCATCCTGAGCATTGTCAGATGCCTTATTAAGACCTCTGATCTGGTTTCTCATCTTTTCTGAGATTGAAAGACCAGCTGCATCATCTGCTGCACGGTTAATCTTATAACCTGATGATAACTTTTCTGTAGACTTCTGAAGTCCGTTTGTTGTGATTCCTAACTGTCTGTTAGTGTTGGCTGCTGTCAAATTGTGCTGTACTACCATAATATTCTTCCTCCTTGAATATGTAGCGGCTTCCATGCCGCCGTAATTATTTTTAGTAATCTTCTTGATTACTTACATTTATTATATCGGGTGTATTTTAGAATACTTTAGCCCGGATATAAACTTTTTTTATTTTTTTTGGTCTAAAAAATGCGATTCGTAATTATTCAGCTTGTTGGCATTCTTATAATACGCATTCGCCTTGCTGGTTGTACGCTTGGCATTACTTAATTCCTTGCGCATCTGTGCAAACCGCTTTTCGACCAGCTGTTTATTGCGCAGCTCCTGTGCCTGTATCCGGACACCCAAGTCCGTAACCGCCGACACCAGCTCTTTTAACCGCTGTAATGGCTGCTTAAACTTTGCTTTATTGTGCTGTACTTCGTCTTTTACACGGTTAAAGACGGAATTAAAGCCCTCATCCAGCTTAAGAATTTTTTCTACCAGTTCGCCTTTATCGCTTAAATTCTGCTCAAAAGCCTGATCATCAAATTCTGCTGCCGTAATAATTGCCTGCTGTTTTTCATTATAATCTACAATCTGCTTTAGCAATTCTTCTTTTTGAACCAGACTGTCAATCATAATCTGAAGATAATTTTCTGTATCCATATCTGCTCCTCATTTTTCGTGTACATACTTCCACATTCAATGAGTTACACACTTTTTGCGCTTTTCATAACCTGTTTCCACGTATCCCGCATACCGCGGATTTCATTTAAAGCCTTCTCTAACGTTTCTTTATCCTTATGGATATTGGCATCTGTAAGCAGACTATAAATATAACGGTATACATTATCAAAGTCTTCTGCAACTTTATATGAATGATTTAATGTTGCCTGTAATTCTTCAATAATCGCCTGTGCCTTTTTGATGTTATCATGTGTCTTCTGAATATTATTTTCTTCCAGTCCCATTATCGCAATGTTGCAGAACTTGATTGCCCCTTCGTAAAGGAGCAATGTCAGTTCTGCCGGAGATGCGGTGAGGACTTTATTGTTATTGTATTGTGCATATGCATTATTTACTGCCACGATTTTTCCTCCTGCATGCTGTATTTATCAGCCAAATAATCCAGAAATAGAAGATGCCTGTGAATTTAATGAAGCCAGTGCAGATTCCATTCTTGAAAACTTCTTATAATAATAATCTTCCCATGTTGAAATCTTTGTTTCCTGGTCTGAAATCTTTGACTTATACTCTGAATACTGTGTTGCCATCTCCTTGTCATTGTAAATGGACATATAGCTGCTCATGCTGTTTGATGTTCCCAGCTTTTTGTTCAGTGTGCTGTACAGGTTATTTGCCAGCTGTGAAAAGAATTTAATGACTGTATCCGAATCATTGGCAATGGCGGCTTTTAATTTATCTGTATTACCTTTTGATGTTGAATCGTCTTCATCACCGTCAATATGAAAAACGCCCTTTTCATTCGTTCCGCTGGAGAAATAGCTTCCTGTAGAAATACCGAATGTCGATAAATTGTAAGATTTACCATCAATTGTAATTCCCGCAAGCATTGTATTCTTCATGGATGAAATAACACTGTCCAATGTACCGTCACGGCGAAGCAGTGAATCCTTAATCTTTGTTTCCCACTTTTCGACCTCATCATCAGACATGGACTCTTTTTCATCATCTGTCAATGGCTCATAGCCCTTTGCACTTTCCGCATTATAAGCAGTATCTAACGTCTTAATCAGTTCATTATACTCTGAGAGCATATCTTTAATCGTATCATAAATACCATCGACATCTGTATCTGTCGTAATCGTTACCGCTTCACTGCCTGTCAGTGCTGTTGCCTGAATCGTTAAACCATTGATTGAGAAGTTATTGGTCGTATTCTCAAATACTGCACCATTAAGCTCAATCTGCGCATTGCTTCCGGCAATACGGACTGCTGATGTTGTATCTGTTGATGACGAGGTGGACAGTCCGAGCAATTCTTTCTGAGAATCTGTAGCTGTACCTGCTGTATATGCATTGTAGGCTTCTACCATGCTCACAGCATACTCATACTGCGTGGTAGCTGCTGCCTGATAGCCTGTTGCCAGTGAATTGCTGCCTGTGATTGCATCACTGTAGCTTAACAGAATCTTTCCGTTGGTGCTGTCTACCTGTGCTGCATTGGTGCTGTCTACGCCCGCTTCCGTATAATACTGATTGATTGATGTATTATTCGCCGCAATTGTTTCGTTATTTGATGTAATAGAAGCTTCTGTACTTGTAAGCAATGAATCCACATCACTTGTATATGACACATTGCCATCGTCATCTGTCTTCTGTGTTCTTGTAAATACAAGTGTATCATCACTCACTGTTTTAGAAACAGTCTTTACTGCTTCCAATTCTAACTTTTCATCATCCGTAATGGTTCCATCTGTTTTTTTAGCTTCTAACTCTGACTCTCTGTCAGACAAATACTTTCTGGCATCATCAAGTGTCGTCGGATTATAAATTCCATCACCTGTGCCTGTATAATTTGCCTTTTCAATAAAGCTGTCCACATACTGCTTCTGGTATGCAAGTTTTTTATTCTTTTCTTCCAGTTCTGCATTCGATGTCTTTAACTTCTCAATTGCTGTATTATACTGTTCAATTGTTGCATCATAATTGCTCTTAGCTGTATCAGCAATGTAAGTATTCTTATCCGTACCTGCAATGGTCTGATATTTTGCAATATCCTTTGCAACTGTATCGGCTGTTGTTGCCTGAAGCTTTAATGCCCCCAAAGCATTCTTACCATTGCTGTTGGCAGCCGTCATTGAAAAATCGTTATCCGCACCGGATGACTTGGAACTGATAAAGAACCGCTGATTATTCTCATCAAAGCTCGCTGTGAGACCTGCATTTTTTAATTTTACAACAAATTCATTGATTGTCATATCAGAAGACAAATCAATCGTTGATGTCTTTCCATCTGCTGTAACAGAAATGCTGGCACCATCCGCAGCAGAACCCATACCGTCCACTTCACTGAGTTTGCTGCTGCCTGTCAGCTTCGTACTACCGCTTCCACTAATCTTTCCACCTGTCAGATAACCGGTTGAAGCAAGCTTTGTCACCTTTAAACTCTGTGTACCGCTGACCGCAGATGTAGAAGCGGATACGGTTGCATAAGATGAATTGTTAATTGTTGCCTTTTTTAAATTATACGCACTTGTCAGTCGGTTACTTGAAAGTGTGCCGGAATAGAAGTTTGTAATCTTTGTATTGATACTCTTCCACTTATCCTGCTTCCAGGAAAGCTTTGTCTGTGCTTTTTCATAATCTTCTTTTTTAGTACGATACCCCATGACCAGTGCGGATACTAATGCTTCCGTATCCAGACCGGACTGCATACCTGATAAACGAATTGGCATATCATCTACCCCTTTCTATATGTCTGTATGTCTGTATGTTTTGTACCTGTATTTACTACATCTTTTCATCGACAAGAAGTCCTGCCAGTTCACAGGCCTTTGTAAACATTTTAAGCATTTTCTCAGAAGGAATCTCTTTTAATACTTCTCCTGTTTCCTTGTCTTTAATCTTAATGGTGATCCGGTTCATCGGCTCATACACACCAAACTCCGCAACCGTATTGCTGTTTAAGACTTTGCTGATGTCTTTGACATCTGCAAGGGTTGCTTTGCTTTCCTGGCTTTCAGGAGATGCACTGTCCTGTCCCAACGAAAGCTGTACTGCCTGTGCCGCTGTATAATCTGCTGTCTGTGTGCTGCTGCCTGCTGCCTGGACATTTGCCGGTACGGGCGCTGTCGTCTGCACACTCTGTGTTGCTGCCGACGCTTTGTTAATTGATTCTAATCCCACTTTTATCCACCTCCGTGTGATAACGTATGCTTTGTTTTCTTGTTCCCCGGTGAATATCCTTTTTCACCGCTTTTAAACTGCGCAGCAACCGCAGTTTATCTCATTTCTTATTAGTATTATCGGTTTTTTGGGCCTAAATCTTTAGAATAACTTCTTTAATTTTTCCATATCTACAGACTGCGAAGCCTCTTTATTGGCTTCCTGTATCTGTGTAAAGACTTCTTTCCGGTAGATTGGAACGGACTTCGGTGCAGAAACACCGATTTTAATCTGGTCACCCTTAATTTCAAGAATTTTTACTTCAATATTATCATTAATAATGATTGCTTCGTCTTTTTTCCGCGATAACGCCAGCATTTCTACTCACCCGCCTTTTCTTTTCTTTCTTTTAAAAGATTATAAACTGGAAATCGGACAACATAGTCTTCATTGGCTGCAACTGCCTGAACTGCTTTCATTGTCGCTGTATTAATAATAATCGGTGCTTTTAAATTGCAGGTCATCTTTGTAAGATCAGACGGTACTGTCATTGTCACAAATATCATCAGATCATCACTTTTTACATTTTCTCCCAGTTTATAAACAAGTTCATCTTCAACATCCGGTGCATATTCATCCACAATATATTCCGGCTTAATAATCGGCAGTGCCAATGCCTGCTCATCTAACGACTGCAGCCACATAATTGGTTTTTCTTTCTTATCTTCTGTTTCATATACAATTGCAAACCGACTGCAGTCCTCAAACCCAATCAGCCCTTTTTCAAATGTAATCACTTTGGCAGCATCAATTTCCACTGTGCCAAACCATTTTGTATTAATCTGCATATTTACTCCATTTCTGAGCGACTTGTTGCGAAGAGGCGATGAGAAATTCGCGTAGGCGATTTCTCATCTGCCATAATGGCTATTTGTTTTCGCTCAGAAACAAATAGCCGTGTGAAACATATGCTATCAAGCATATTTTTTGCATTTCTCCATTTTCTAATAAAGACTGCCTGCGCACTTTCTCACAAGCAGTCTTTTATTTTGCTTTTATTTTATCCTAAGAAATCTAACAATGTCTGCTGTACAACCTTGCTGGCTGCCTGAAGCGATGCATTGTATACAAGCTGTGCTGATGTGTAGCTTACGACAACATCTTCCAGATCAATATCTTCATTGGCAGATTTGCTCTCTGTGACATTGGTAAACTGTTCTGTAAGTCTTCCCTGTGTCAGCTCCAGTCTTGTCAGTCTGTTACCGACATCTGCATTAGCAAGGGAAATTGTCTGCTTATAGCCCTGCATCTGTCCAATGCCGCTTTCAAACGCCTTGGTCATCTCATCTTCTGCCAGTGTTTTCTGCTTGTTCAGACCAGACAGCATGGAATTTAACTTTTTCTGTGAATCCGTATCGCTGTACTGGCTCTGCTTCATCATGCTTTCTACCTGTGAAATCTGGCTTTCTAAGTCGAGCACATTCTGAACGGATGTCACAAGGTCATCAATATCTCTGCCAAGGTTAATATCGAATGCCTCATTGGCTTCGGTATTAATCTTGATTTTCTGTGCGTAGTTGATATTATATTCTACATCTTCCCTGACTTTATCATAAACAATTCCAGTCTTATTATCCACGCAGTCATAGTACATGGTTGGATTTAAATCATCCTTAATAAAGTTATCCTTCTGATACGTAAATGAAAAGCTGTCAGAGGTGTAGACCTGCTTATAAACATTTTCGCCCATCAGAACTTCACCTGTTGTTGCATTAAAGGCAATTTCATTATCGCCCGGAATGTAGTTTTTATCCGTTGTATTGGTAAATGTCAGTGCAGTACCGGTAGAATCTGTAATGCTGTACTGTCCGTTGGCATCCGGATTGACCGTTGTTGTCGTTGTAATCGGGTTGCCGTCGGCATCAAGCTGCTTATTGCCATTTGCATCAAGCTGGTATGTTGTAACGGTTGCTGTGCCGTCTGCGGCAAAGCTGATATCTGTATTGTTATAGCTTAAGCTATATCCGGTGTTTTTCACATCTGAATAGCCAAGGCGCAGTCTGTAGACACTTTCCACATTTGGCATCACAGCATTTCCGTCGGCATCATAGGATACGTTTAAATTTAAAATATCTGCATTGCTATACGCATTGGTATAGACGGTCTTGCTTGAAATATCATCTCTGCCAAACTTCTGTGTAATTGTATAATCTGCTTCAGCTGCCAGTGCATCGGACTGATAGGTGAGTGTCGTATCCGTCTTATAACCGGTAAATACGTAACGTCCGGCGTAATCTACATTTCCTTCATCGTAGAAAGTCTTTTTTAAAGCCTTTAAGCTTTCTGCAATCGTATTTCTCTGTTCTGATGCATAAGAATCGGATGAACCCTGATTGCAGTATTCATACAGCTTATTAATAACAGATTCGCCCTGTGTCAGCGCGCCCTGTGTTGTTGAAAGCCACTGCTGTGCATCTGGGATATTTTTCTTTAAATACTGTGTTACTTCATTTAAGCTGGCACGAAGACGTAACGCACGAATAGCAATAATCGGGTCTTCTGACGGCTTATTAATCTTTTTTTGTGTAGACAGCTGGGTATCCAGTGTATTAACCTGTTTTTTATTTACCTGGATATTTGCCATACTGCTGTTAATCATCATCTGATTTGTAATTCTCATATCTTCTCCAATCCGGAATGAAACCTAATCATTAAAACTTATAGTCCTGTTCCATTAATCAGCTTGTCATAAATTTCGTTCATGACAGACATCATCTTTGAATTTAAGTTATATGCCTGCTGGAATTTCATCATATCCATCGCTTCTTCATCGGTATCAACACCCATGATGGATAAGCGCTGATTCTGAATTGTTGTGCGCAGGTTGTTGTAATTATCTAACATATTCGTTGCATTGCTTGAATCAATGGACATATCACTGACCATACTTTCAAGAAAGTAAGCGCCTGTACCACCGTCAAAAATCTTTTCGCTCTGAAGCTTTCTTAACTGTTCCATAATATCCGCTTCTGCCTGTCCGGTTGCCGCAGAACTTCTTGTTGCAAGCTTATCGGCATCTTTAATCAGTTCTGGGTTGACTGTAATGTTTAAAGCCGTCATCGTATCTGTGTTTGTCTGTGTTACAAACAATGAAATGCCGTGCTGTGTTCCGTCTGATGTCAGACCACTCTTTAAAACGTTATTAACCGATTCCGACAATGTGGAAATGAACTGGTTTAACTGGGACTGGTAATACGGAATCCCCTTAAAATCTGTATTCTGTTCATTTCTTAATACAGATTCCAATACTTTGTTACCGTCTGAATCCAGAATGTAATCGCCGTTCTCATCTACTTTGTACTGTTCAAACTCACCATTACAGCCGTCACGGATATCTACCAGTGCCTTCATCTGTCCGCCAAGGGACGGGCTGTAAAGATTGAAGTTTTGTCCGCTCTCCCACTTTACATCATATAAAGAGGCGGCATCGGAAGCATTTCTCTTATCTGCTCTGGCTTCTGTATAAAGCTTATTGTAATCGTATCCTGCAACCAGTGTCTGTCCGTTGATGGATACCCTGAAATCTGTCAGACCGTTTCCGATGTCTTCTTCATTGATGCTGACATTGACAATCTGTGCCAGATCATCAATCAGCGCATTTCTCTTATCTCTTAAATCATTTGCATCGCCGTAGTTGGCTTCAATCTGATTAATCTGTCTGTTTAAAGAAGCAATGTTTTGTGCGTAGGAATTAATCTGCTCTACCGCATCCTTGATTTCATTATTTGCATCTTCCTGAATCTTCCTAAGATTCGTAGAGAGTGTATTAAAGTACTGTGCCATGCTGGCTGCATTGTTAATCAGCTGATTCTTTGTCGAAGCCTCGCCCGGTGCTTTAATAACTTCTTCTACCGATGTAAAGAACTTCTGATATTCCTTACAGTAACCGTTCAGATTCCATTCATCAAAGAAATCTTCAATCTGATCCATATAATTTTCTTTTGCTTCATATTCACCGTAATTTGCCTGATTGTTACGGTATTTTTCATCGTAATAGCTGTCACGCAGCTGGCTGACACCTGTTACTTTAACACCGGCACCGAGCATACCGTAGGTTGAGAACGTACGTAATGCCTGTGCTGCTTCTGTGGATGCCTGCTGTTTTGAATATCCCTTTGTATTAATATTGGATACATTATGTCCCGTAACATTCAGCGATGTGGATGCTGCCTGCAGACCGCTGTATGATATTGTTAATCCAAAAAATGTTGATGCCATATTTTCCTCATTTCCGGGCGGTTTTATTACCGGGCAGCATCCGCTGCCATGGTTATCTGCTTTCGCCCCGTTGCAGATAACTGTTTAAACTTCATTTTATGCATTTCCAAGTGAAACGATTAAGCTTTCTAACATATCGCTGACAACATTAATATACCGTGATGCTGCATTGTATGCCTGCTGGAACTTAATCATCTTTTCAAGTTCTTCATCAGAAGATACACCCTGCAACTGTAAACGCTGGTTATCATATCCGTTTACCATGGTTTCCTGATTGCTCACGTAATTGTCAAGCACACGACCCATCGTTGCGTATTCACTGATGAAATTTGTATAATATGTATTAAAATCTGACTTTGCATAGACCTCAGGATTTAAGGAAGCAAATTTGTTCTCCCACATATCCACCAGTTCCTGTGCTTTGTCAAAATCTTCTTTCCCCTGCTTTGTTGTCAGCGCAATCTTACCGACATTCTGTGCAACTTCCTCGTTCATCTCAAGGCTGCCGATGGTGTAGTAAGACTGGTTGCCCTTGACATCCAGATTGTTTCTGACATAAATCGTACCACCGTTCGCATCGGTTGTCACGATATAACGCTTGGTATTCGTACGTGAAATCAGTTCCTCACCGATGGTCTTATCATCGTCCATACCATAATCTGTCTTATCCATATCCAAAACAGAATATACATAAGAATCTACCTGTTCTTTCTGTTTCAGTGTTTCATCTGTAAAAAGGGCTTCCTCCGATGTGTAACTGTATGTTCCGTCACCATTGTCCGTTCCCTGTACTGCCTGTCCGTGTCTTGTATACAGCACTGCATTGGATGATGCGTTATATGTATACTTCGCTGCGGCAATTTCATTGCCTTCACTGTCTGTCAGCGGTGCATCCAGCGTAATTTCCTTTTCAGGACATAAAACGTCATTGATAGACTCCACAATCCCGTTTACCAGCTTATCCAGCCCTGCCATCGCACTTAAAATAGCAGACGGTTCAATGTATGTATTGTAATAATCCTGCTTTTCCTGATATGCGGCATTGGCTGCATCGTATGCTGCCTGTCCTTCTGCCGTTGTCAGGTCATAATCACTCTCATCCGGCTTTACCGGTACATCGGAAGCCTTGACATTGACACTTCCCCGCGCAATAATTGCACCTTTTAATGAACCCATATCATTTTTACTGCCATTTGAAATCGGCTGTGTAATGTCAAATACATCCTTTTCAAAGGAAGGCCAGGTTGGAATCAGCAGCGAATTACTGTCCATGGTTCTTGTGGACATCTCTGTCACATTATTCTCATTGACAAACGGAATGCCTTCGCATGTGACGATGACACGTCCGTTTGCTTCTTCATAATAAGACATCTTAATATATCCACTGAGTTCATCGAGTGCATTATCACGCTGGTCACGTAAATCGTTGGCATATTCGCCCGAACCGGATTCAATTCCCTGAATCTGCTTGTTTAATGCAAAAATGGTCTGCCCCAGTTCATTAATCCGGTTTACGGAATTCTGTACTTCGGTATTCAGCGTTGTCTGATAGTCTTTTAAACTCTCATAGATTTTATTGGATCTGTTTACAAATGCTGATGTATACTGAATTAAAGAGGATCGTGCAACGGTGCTTTCAGGATTCTTGCTTAATTCATTCACTGCGGAATATAAATTTTTCAAGCAGTCCTGATAGGTAACACCCTGCATTTCACCAAAAAGATCTTCTACTTCTTCTACGGCTTTTAAGTTGCTTTCATAGTAACCTAATCTGCCGTTCTCTGTCCGATACGCTCTGTCGATAAACGTATCGCGGATTCTGCGGATTTCACTGACGGAAACACCGAGTCCGTATTTATCAATTGTATTACTTCTCGTACCAACAGTCAGATACGTCATATCTTCAAACGTAATCTGCTGTCTTGTATACCCCTCTGTATTAATGTTGGCGAGGTTATGTGCTGTTGTATTTAAAGCTGTCTGCGCGCTGTGCAGGCCGGAAACGCCAATATACAGACTTCCCATTCCGTTTGCCATTGTTTCTCCATTTCTGCCCTCATCTGCTTATCCTTAAGCCGGCTGTCCTCCCCTCCGTGGGAAAACCTGTATAAAGTATAAAATTAAATATTACTGTCTTGCATCAAAGCCGCTGACGGTCTGGATTCTCTCCTCGTCATAAGCGTTTTTACTGTAGTTTCCTGTCTGTGGCGTAAGCACTGCATTTTTTGCAATGTTAAGTTCAAACTCAACCATATCCAGTGATTCTTTTGTCAGTAATTTATTATTCTCGTTGATTTTCATCAACTCATTTAATGTCTTTTTAAGCTGTGCATTAACTGCCGCAAGTGCATCATGCTCTTTAGGCTGCTTCTTTAGCACTTCTAAAATATCTTCTAATTTAATGTCTGTTCTTCTTAAATTGAGTACATTGCAGATATCATCTACATTTTCCATACGCTGCTGTTCCAGTTTGTTAATGGCATCAATACGTGCCTGTTCCTGAACCAGAATATCCTGTAACCGCTCAATATCCGCACCGACAATTGCCTTTGTCTTGTTATTGGATAACTCCAGCAGTTTTTTATACTCTGCATCTTCCTGTCCAAGTACATCAATAAGTGTATCAATTAAACTTGCCATGAAAGAATCTCCTTAAAATGTTAATGTTGCAATATTCTCAAGCATCTTACCGGCAACTTCCTGCGCACTCACACGATATGTTCCTGCCTCCATTGCCGCTTTTATCTGTGCAACCTTGTCTTCTCTTACTTCCGATGTCCGGCTTACTGCCTCTTTTGCTGTCTGATAATCCTTTGCTGTTCTTGAAATTTCCAGTTTATCACTATATGAAGCAGTACTGCCTCCCTTCTTTGCAGAAGAAGCTGCCCCACTCTGATAAATCCGGTTCACAGCACTGTATGCCTCTACACGCATTGCTGACCGCCTCTCTTTCCGTTTAAACTCTTTTCCTATTCTCATTAAAATGGTTTCAGAAATATTATCGGTACTTTCGGCATATTCCTTAACCTGTTTTTACAATTTTTAAATACAAAAAAAGAAAGAATCGCCCGGAATTCTGTATATATCCTGAGTAATTCTTTCTTTATGCTCTGTAATATAGAATCTGTTATTTATCAAGGAATCTCATTCTTGCATTGTCACGATCCCTGCCTGTCCTTGGTGCCGCTGCCGGTGCCTTATACAGATTATCCAGCTTGTTTGCCATCGTTCCTTTGCACTTATCACAGTAACGCCCTGTCTTAATCGTTGCACCACAGCACTCACACTGCAGTCCGATCGGTGAATCATCCGCAAAGCAAAGACGTTCTTCACGCACCCACTGTTCAATCTGCTTGGTGCTGACTTCAAATTTATCTGAAATCTCTGAAATACTTGCAACTTTGTTGTCGCGGATATATTCCTTAATTTCCACGAACTTGTCTTCCAGCTGTTTAATACAGCTCGGGCATAAATTACGGTAACTGCCGCCTATATAATTATATAATTTCCCACATTGTCTACAATTTCTAACATCCATAACCAATTCTCCCATTCTGCCGTTCCCGGCATTTTCTTAAAATCCTTTCCCCGCACACAGACATAAAAAATATACTTTCTGTGCGCCCTTTTCATATAAAACTTTTGCGCAGCTGTCTATCGTTGCTCCTGTTGTATAAATATCATCAACAAGTAAAATTTTTTTATATTTTACTACATTTTCTTTTACAAGGAAAGCCCTTTCTACATTTTTTCTTCTTTCCTCATCATTTAATTCTTTCATTGGAGTTGTTTTTCTGGTACGGACCAGGATTTCCGAAGCACAGATCAGATTCAGATTTTTAGAAAGCTCGCGCGCAATCAGTTCTGCCTGATTGTATCCGCGTTTTCTTTGTTTGGCTGCATACATCGGTACGGGAAGCACAAGATCAATATCCCATTTTCCAATGAGTGCACCGCACTGCTGCGCCGCCTGCCTGCCGTAAAATGCCGCATATTCTCTTTTATCATGATACTTGAATTGGTAAATGGACTGTTTAATGCCGTCCGTATAGGCAAAGACCGCCACACCGCGTTCATAAAAATGGCGTTTCACCGTACAGTCATAGCAAAACTGCTGCGTATCCGTCTTTTTTAACGGTTTGCCGCACTTCATGCAGCGCGGTTCGCCGATATATTCAAGTCTGTTGTCACAATCCGGACAGATTTGTCTTCGTCTGCCCTTTTCAAACCCCAGAACCCCGCCGCAGACCGGACACGCCGGCGGAAACACTATATCCGTCAGTTCTTTGATGCCGGTCTGTGCAAGCTGCTGTATATATTCTTTTAAGTTCTGCGTGTTATTCCGCTTGTTTTTTCCCTGTTTCATTTTCCCCTCTATTTCACAAACGTTCCAATTCTAAATGATGCACAAACTGAATTCATTTCTGAGGAATCTTTGATTTAAAGATTATCCATTTCCTGAATCCGCAGGTCCAGTGAAGAATATCGTTTCTGCTCCGATTCATTTGCCGCCATTTCATGAAAGCAGTCTTCCAGTCCTACCATGCAGACACAGGTTCTCGCCCTTGTCACTGCCGTGTATAAGAGATTGCGGTTCATCAGCATACGCGGTCCCGGAAACATCGGAATCAGCACCGCCGGATATTCACTGCCCTGCGATTTGTGAATTGTAATCGCATATGCCAGCTCCAGTTCATCCAACTGTGTAAAATCATAGTATACAAAACGGTCGTCTTCAAACCGCACCAGCATCTGTTCCGAAAAGAAGTTGATGTCTTCTATCACACCGGTGTCCCCATTGAAAATGCCATTGCCGCGGTCATAGGTAACGCCGTAGCGGCTCTTACGCTCCCACTCCAGCTGGTAGTTGTTTTTTATCTGCATGACCTTATCGCCCACGCGGTAAATGGTATCCCCGACTTCTTTTTCCATTTTGTCTGCGGACGGCGGATTTAAGTACTGCTGCATAATCCGGTTTAACCGCTGTGCGCCGACTGCGGATTTTCTCGTCGGTGTCAGTATCTGTATGTCTTTGCGGTCCGCGTGGACATAATCCGGCAGTTTTTCTTTAATCAGTGTACACATCGCCGCAATAATGGCATCGGGATTGTTCCGTTTGACAAACAAAAAGTCTTTGCTGTATTTGTTGAGTGTCACCGGTTCGCCTTTATTAATCTTATGCGCATTCATGATGATTTCGCTCTCTGCCGCCTGTCTGAAAATCTTTTCCAGCTTCACGACTTCAAAGCAGCCCGAATGGATAATATCCTTTAACACATTTCCCGGTCCGACACTCGGTAACTGGTCCACATCGCCCACAAGAATCAGACGTGTTCCGACAGCTATTGCCTTTAGCAGTGAGTTCATAATAGATACGTCCACCATGGACATTTCATCTACAATAATGACATCTGTTTCCAGCGGATTGTCTTCATTTCTTTCAAAATGCATGCCTGTGTTCTGTGAATCGGATGCACTGCCGCAGATTTCAAGCAGTCTGTGAATTGTCTGCGCTTCATATCCGCTTGTTTCTGCCATCCGCTTTGCCGCACGGCCCGTCGGCGCTGCCAGACGGATTTCCAGACCTTCCATTTCAAAATATTTAATAATGGTATTAATAGTTGTTGTCTTTCCCGTTCCCGGTCCGCCCGTAATAACCATCAATCCATTTAAAACAGCCTTATGAACCGCCTGTTTCTGGATATCATCAAGAATTATGTCGTTTTTTTCTTCGATTTGCGCGATTCTCTGGCCGATTTCCGCTTCATCCTGCGAATACGGGATATTCAGTTCGATCAAATGCTTGGCAATAGAAGCCTCCATATAATAATACATCGAAGCATAAATGCACTTTTCGCCAGACGCATTTTCACGGACAACAATTTTTTTATCAATTGCCATATCCATGATATGGCGCTCCATATCACGAATATCTATTAACAGCAGCGCTGTAACCCCCTGCTCTAATTCTGTCCACGGCAGATAGATGTGTCCCTGTCCTGCCGCCTGTGTCAATACATACAAAATCCCACTGCGGATTCTGAAATCCGAATCTACTTTAATGCCGGCCTTTGCCGCAATTTCATCAGCCGTTTTAAATCCGATGCCGTCAATATCGTCTGCAAGTCTGTAAGGATTCTGCTTAATAATTGTATATATTTCCTGTCCGTATCTGGAATAAATTTTACCCGCAATTCCCATGCTGATGCCATAGTCCTGTAAAAACATCATGGCTTTACGCATGTCGCGTTTATCGACAAGCTGAGCTGCGATATCCATCGCTTTTGTAAGACTGATGCCTTTAATCTCCGCAAGACGTTCCGGTTCTTCTTCCATAATGCGGAAGGTGTCATCCCCGAACTCTTTTACAATCCTCTCAGCCATTTTTTCACCAATGCCTTTGATAGCACCGGATGCAAGATAACGTCTGACCGACTTGGTGTCGTCCGGCGCTTTGAATTCATAAGATTTAATAGAAAACTGCATATCATAGGACGGATGTTTGACAAATCCTCCATTTGCAGCAATAAATTCACCTGCGTTGATGTAACTGAATACACCAACGCAGGTAATCTCTTCACCTTTATAAACCACGTTGAAAACGGTATAGCCGTTGTCTTCATTGCGGTATATGATATTTTCTACAAAGCCTTCAATATATTCTGCTTCGTAATCTAAATTACTCCTCAATTCCGTAATTCCTCTTCATCTGATTATAAAGGGTCTGTGCCAGTCCCAGTCCGCTGCCGTTTTCTGTACTGCACAGTGCTTCAGACAGCTTTGACACCATCTGGTCACCAAAATAGCTGGACATGGTACTCATTCCGGAATCACTGCTGTCAGAAGACAGTCCAAAAATAGAAGCATAGCTGTTATCATCATCACTGCTGTCTACTTTTGCCATTTTAAGCATGGATTTTACCATCTGTTCTGCAAAATATTCTTCAAAATCCTTGCAGACTTCCATGAGTTCATCGCTGGAAGATGTAGATAAATCCTTATTATTTAATGTGCTTTCAAGCGCACTTGTTGTTGAATTGGTATAGGTACCGTTTAAATATGACGAATTTAATCCGCTGATTGTATCGCTCATATGTACACCTTTCCTCCCCGGCATTAAACTGCCGCACCGCTGCTTTTACTTATCGCTTCAGATTGTTTGCCTGCTCCATCATCGTATCGGATGTGGTAATTGCCTTTGAGCATAATTCATAGGCTCTCTGCGCTGTAATCAGATTTACCATTTCTGTTGCTACATTGACATTAGAAGCTTCCAGATATCCCTGCTTTAAAGTACTCTTTTTGCCTACCTCATCGATATCTTCATTTAATGCAATACCGGATGCTTCCGTTTCCATTAAAAGAGAATCTCCTGTCTTATCAAGACCTGCCGGATTGGCAAACTGGAATAATCCAATCTTTAAACCGATTGCCGTCGGATTGTTGTTATTTTCTTCACTTGGATATAATAAATTACCGTCGCCGTCTACTGTAATCTTTGTCGGGTCATATTCCGGTCCCAGCACCAGTTCATTACCGTCTGAGCTTAATACCGGAAGACCTTCTGATGTACAAAGCATATAGCCTTCTGTTGCAATTGAGAATCCAAAGTTACCGTTTCTTGTGTAATAAGTCTGTCCATCTTCACCGACTACACCGAAAAAGCCGTTTCCTACGATTGCAAAATCCGTGTCACTGTCTGTTTTGTTGACAGGACCCTGTACATACTGTGATGTTACAGCAGATACTCTTGAACCCAAACCAACCTGTGCATTAACCGGCTTTGTTTCACCGTTTGCAGATGTGGTCTTTGCCTGTAACTGCTGATATAAAAGGGATTTAAAATGTGTTGTTTCCATCTTGTATCCTGTTGTATTTACATTTGCAAGATTATTGGAAATCGTATCTACATTTGTCTGCTGTGACGTCATGCCTGCTGCTGCCGTCCATAATGATCTTACCATATTCTTCTCCATTCCGTAATCAATACCGGTGATTTTACCGGCAGCTTACTACCATAATATTAATGTCTTTTAACCCGGACCTTATTATAATTCTGACATTGTCACCATTTTGCCAAGCATTTCATCAATTGCCTGGATGACTTTCTGTCCGCTTTCATACTCTCTTGCAACCGCAATCATGTCCACCATTTCTGATACGACATTAATATTAGAAGCTTCTAAGTAGCCCTGCTGTACGGTTGCCGTACAATCCTGTTCGGTTGCACCATCCACCGCACGGTACAGATTTTCACCGTATTCTTCCAGATAGTTATAATCTTCAAAATCAACCAAGGCAAATGTATCTACATACTGTCCGTCTGCAAAAATATTTCCCTGTGAATCAACAGATAATTCATTCAAATCTGTCGGAAGCTGGATTCTTCCGCCTTCACCTAAAATATAATCGCCGTCTTTTGTCACAAGATAGCCTTCTGAATTCATCTGAAATGCGCCATCTCTGGAATACATTGTGCTTGTTACACCGTTCTTATTGGTGAACTCTACCGAGAAAAAGCCCTGTCCTGCCAGTGCAAAATCATAGGTGTTGTTCGTTGCCTGTAACGAACCCTGCTCCCAGTTTCTGTATGTTTCCCCAATCTTTGCACCCAGACTGACTGAACCGATATTCTGGTTTAAATGTCCGACTGTTGCATCTTTAATCTTGATGGCATACATGGAATCAAATGCCTGTGTTGTACAGCCCTCTGCTTTAAAACCTGTCGTTGTTGCATTTGCAAGGTTGTTGGAAATCACATCCAGTCTTTTCTGGGAATTCACCATTCCTGTGTACCCTGTGTAAAGCCCCTTTACCATTTCTTTCCTCCTCCGCTCACTTCTTATTTTGCTGATAATTATTTATCATCTCTGTATCCTGCAAGGAATTCAATAAACTTACCGGTTCCGATTGCAACTGCTGTCATCGGGTCTTCGGCTGTCATTGTATGGATTCCTGTCTTTGATTCAATCAGTTCTTCAAGTCCCTGCAGCAGGCTTCCGCCGCCTGTCAGGACAATTCCTCTGTCTGCAATATCGGAAGCTAATTCCGGTGGTGTCTTTTCCAGTACACTGTGTACGGCTTCAACAATCTGGGATGTTGCTTCTTTTAATGCTTCCTGTGTTTCTTCTGACGTTACCTCAACTGTCTTTGGAAGACCTGTTACAAGGTTTCGTCCTCTTACGTTCATTGTTGCAATCTCGGTTCTCGGATAAGCTGAACCGACTTTTATCTTAATATCTTCCGCAGTTCTTTCACCAATCAGAAGATTGTGTTTCTTTCTCATATATCGGACGATTGCTTCATCAAAATCATCACCTGCAATCTTAATGGAGGTGCTGACTACTGTACCGCCTAAAGAAATAACAGCGATATCTGTTGTACCACCACCGATATCAACAATCATGTTACCGCAAGGTCTTGAAATATCAATCCCTGCACCGATGGCAGCTGCAATCGGTTCTTCAATGATTGCTACTTCTCTTGCGCCAGCCTGAAGCGTTGCATCTTCTACTGCTTTCTTTTCTACTTCTGTAACACCTGACGGTACACAGACACTGATTCTTGGCTTCTTTAACATTCTCTTGCCGATTGCCTTTTGGATGAAGTACTTTAACATTTTTTCAGTTACTCTGTAATCAGAAATAACACCCTGTCTTAACGGTCTGACCGCTACAATATTGCCCGGTGTTCTTCCTAACATCAGACGTGCTTCTTCGCCGATTGCCTTAATCTTGTTGGTATCTCTGTCAAATGCTACTACGGACGGTTCTTTTAAAACAACGCCTTTTCCTTTTATATAAACCAGAATACTGGCTGTACCCAAATCTACTCCGATATCGGTTGATAACATATGAATCCCCTTTCCGATGTTCTTCATTCTATCTATGTTCGTTTTTCTTATTTTCTTCATTTCTATATATATGTAGACAGTATAACGCAGTCTAAACATACATAGTAGAATACCATTATATACAACATTTTGAAAATTTAAAAGAGCTAAATGAAATTTTTTTTATTTTTTCCTATTAAAATACTCTTTAAATTCGTCCAGCGCTTCGCCAAACTTATTAGACGTTGCGGACGGGAAGCTGTTTAACATGGAATTTTTGAATTTGCCGACCTTTTCCTTTGCCGCATCCAGTTCCAGTCTTAAGCGTTCCGCACGTGCTTCCTGCATACTGAAAAATTCACGGCTTCTTTCATTATTCTTATCCGTAAATACTTCTTTTGCATCGTTTAAACGCTCTGTCAGTTCTGACAGTTCATTTTTAATTCTTGTTTCATACGTGAGCAGCTTCTGGAAATCCAGCGCCTTTTTAAACGCATCAACCGTATCCACGGATGCCACCGCAATGATAAAAAATAATCCAACTCTTAATATATTTGCCGGAACGGAAGCCACCAGTGCCGCAACCGGAATATGCACAAAACAGACCAGCAATACCGTCAGCACGCCCCAGAATAAGGATGAGGTCAGACAGATATAGCCGTGAATCTGAAACTTTTTATTGCTGTAATCCCAGTAGCGCATGTTAAACATCATTTCCATCAGTACCCCTGTGACATATTCCAGCGCCGTTGCACCGATTGTACCACAGATGTATACTAAAACATAATTATCCTTTGCCCAAAGTGTTGATAACAGCATGATTACCGCTCCCGAACCGTACAGTGGCAGCATCGGACCTTTTAAAAAGCCTCTGTTTGTCAGTTTGCGCTTGTTAAAGGATACTATGGCGGATTCAATGCACCACCCTAAAAAGCTGTAAATAAAAAAGAACGCAATCCACTCTGTAATACTATAATTTTCAATCATACAATTCCTCATTTCTTCATTTTTAAATGCATTTCTATCAAATTTATACAGGATACGGCGAGGCGTACTCCGTAAATACAGTTTCACATCTGCCCTGCGGCAGCTTACTTTTTCTTAAAAAACAGACTTTATTTAAAAACAGTATAAGCCGACAATGGATGGTTTGTCCATAGCCGGCTTATATCTTCCCTCTGGCTTTCTTTATTCTTCCAGAATTTCCCGTTGTTTATTCCTGGATTTCAGGATATTTTACAAATACATTTTTAATGCATCTACACGGTCAAGTTTTTCCCATGGCAGATTCAGGTCGTTACGGCCGAAATGTCCATAGCTTGCTGTCTGCTTGTAGATCGGTCTTCTTAAATCAAGCATCTTGATAATACCTGACGGTCTTAAATCGAAGTTTTCACGGATGATTTCTACAATCTTATCTTCGCTTAACTTCCCTGTTCCGAATGTTTCCACGCGGATAGATGTCGGCAGTGCAACACCGATCGCATAAGATAACTGGATTTCACATCTGTCTGCAATACCTGCGGCAACGAGGTTCTTTGCTACATATCTTGCGGCATATGCTGCGGAACGGTCTACCTTTGTGCAGTCCTTACCTGAAAATGCACCGCCGCCGTGTCTTGCAACACCACCGTAAGTATCAACGATAATCTTACGACCTGTCAGACCGCTGTCACCGTTTGGTCCGCCGATTACGAAACGTCCTGTCGGATTGATATAAATTTTCGTGTCATCATCTACCATACTGTTGTCTACAATGGCATCAATAACATACTTCTTGATATCTGTATGAATCTGTTCCTGTGAAACTTCCGGTGCATGCTGTGAAGATACAACGATGGCATCCAGTCTTACAGGCTTGTTGTTTTCATCATATTCCACTGTAACCTGTGTCTTTCCGTCCGGTCTTAAATAAGACAGTGTACCGTCTTTTCTGACCTTTGTCAGCTGTCTTGCAAGCTTCTGTGCAAGTGCTGCGGAATATGGCATATATTCTTCTGTTTCATTGGTTGCATAGCCAAACATCATACCCTGATCGCCTGCACCAATGTCATCTGCATCCGGATCAATGCCTTCTTTTGCTTCAAGTGCCTTGTCAACACCCATTGCAATATCCGGTGACTGCTTGTCAAGTGCCACCATAACGGCACAGGTATTACCATCGAAGCCTTTTTCAGAGCTGTCATAGCCGATTTCTACTACGGTATCTCTTACAATCTGTGCAATATCTACATTGGCCTTTGTTGTAATTTCACCCATAACCATCACAAATCCTGTATTGGTTAATGTTTCGCAGGCAACTCTTGAATATGGGTCCTGTGCATATAATGCATCCAGTACTGCATCAGAAACCTGATCGCAGATTTTGTCCGGATGTCCTTCTGTTACTGATTCTGAAGTAAATAATCTTTTCTCCATGAATTCTTTCTTCCTTTCTTTCATCGGGCTTTTTATGTCCCTGTAAACTGTTAAGCGCTGCTTCTGGTACTTCTCCTGAAACTGAAAAACGAGCCCCTCAGACAGGACTCGTAATCTATGTAAGATCCGTAATCCTCTTATTGTTCGACCTGCCGCAAAAGCAGGATAGTCGCTCAGGTTGGCACCTTCCATATCTTACCATATGGGGTTGCCGGGCTTCATCGATCCTATGTATCTCCACCGCTCTAAATAAGGGACATCTTAAATTATTCAGTTAATCATTCATACGTATGTATATTACACAATCTATGGGCATTGGTCAAGTACTTTTTATTGACTTTTTATCCCCTCAACCATATAATAAAGCTACTGGAAAATTTATACTTTTGTAAAGGAGATTTCAAGGATGATCGACAATACACAGAAGAAAAATATTTTTATTTTTGATGCCGCTGAAGGCATGGTTTTATCACAGGATATTATGACTTCCACCGGTCATCTTATTGCTGCAAAAGATACCGTTTTGACTTTAGATATGATTGCAAAAATCTCTGAGTACAATGTCTTAAAAATTAATGTATATGAGGAAGCTGCCGCACAGCCTGAGCAGCCGGAAGTTCTGGAACAGATGACTTACTATGAAAAAATTAAGCAGAGCCAGAATTTCGAACATTTTAACGAAACTTTTATTGATGGTATTAATGATTTGAAGACAGAATTAAATGACATTGTCATTAACCACGAAACAATTGATACGACTGCGCTGTTAAAGAATACCGAAAAAATTCTTGCAGAATATACGAATACTCTCCAGATTTTCGATATGCTCCACTGTATGCGTGATATGGACGATTTAACATATGTCCACTGCATTAATGTTGCCATTATTGCCTCCATTCTTGGAAAATGGCTCGGCTATTCTGAGGAAGATGTAAAGGTGCTGACTTTATGCGGTATTTTACACGATATCGGAAAGCTTTTAGTTCCAAATGAAATTTTAAGCAAACCGGACCGGCTGACCGCTAACGAATATGCCATTATTAAAGAGCATGTCAACTTAGGCTATCAGATTGTAAAGGATGCCGATATTGATGAGCGTGTTAAATCTGCCATTTTACTACACCATGAAAAATGCGACGGCTCCGGATATCCAATGGGTTTAAAGTCAGAAGACATTCCTGATTTTGCAAAGATTATTACAATTGCAGATATCTACGATGCCATGACCTCTTCCCGCATATACAGAAAAGCCCTCTGTCCATTCCACGTTGTACGGGATATGGAACAGGATGCTTTTACAAAATTTGACCCGAAGTTCAGCCTTCCGTTCTTAAAGAATGTCGCCACTTCTTATATCGGAAATAATGTCAAACTTTCTGATGGCCGCACCGGCGAAGTCGTTTTAATTAACGAACATGCCCTGTCACGCCCGATTGTAAAGTGTGAAGGCAATGAATTTGTAGATTTATCAAAAGAACGCAATTTAGAGATTGTTGCAGTATTACAGTAACATTTTTTCTAAATCAAACAAGCTGGTACAGTCTGATGTTATTAACAATAGACCGTACCGGCTTATTTTTATATTCATTTTCCGTAAAACGGCGATAAACACTGCGCGCAGGCGGTCGTATCAGCCGTTTATGAGAATCTGCTTTTGCACGGTTATTGTTCGTGCAGGTATTTTTCGCGTGTTGCCAGTCCGCCGCGGATATGGCGCTCTTTTTTGTTGACATCAAGCACCTTGCGCGCTTCATTTGCAAGCGCCGGATTGATTCGTGTCAGACGCGCCGTCACATCTTTATGTACGGTGCTTTTGCTGACACCGAATTTACGCGCGGTCTGGCGCACGGTTGCTTTGGTTTCGATAATATATTCCGCCGTCTTTACTGCCCGTTCTTCGATATATCCTTTCATGCAATATCCTAAAGTTTGTTTGTATATCCTATTCGGACAACGGGGAATATATGACTTATTCTTAAAGCCTGCCAGCCACAAAAATGAGGACAGCCACAAAAGAAGTTCTTATTTACAGTTTTGTGAAATATTGTCCTCTACTTTTTGAAGCAATACGAAAAGCTGCTCCGCTTCTTTCTCTGAAAGATTACTGCAATAAATTTTATCCGTTTCTTCAAATATCTGCTGTACCTTTTTGGCAATATCCATTCCCTTTTCCGTCAGGGCAATCAGCCATGAACGGCGGCAGTCGGGATTACTTTCCCGAACAAGCAGTCCTGCCTGCTCCATTCGGTCAAGTGTCCTTGACATCGTGGTTACATCTAAAAGGCAGGCATCCGCAAGTTTTTTCTGTGTCATACTGCCTTCAAAAAGCAGTTCTTTTAAAATGCGCGGCTGTCCCTGCCCTACTGTAAGCCCCAATGCGATAAACTGCGGCCGCATTAATCTCTGCCGCAGCACTTCTATCTTAAATAATTCATTCCGAATCTGTTCTTTTTTCATACTTTCCTCTTTTCTATAGGCATTTATGCCGAAAGAACGCGAACTGAATTTATTCAGTTCTGCGATAAATAATATTTGCGACACCTGCGGCGCAAATATCTGTATGGACGAGTTTACTGTCAATCTACGATAATGGCAATTTGCTTTACCTGAAAGCAAATTGCCGTATGAGCAATCTCTCGCATATGGATTGCTCATACTTTATTCCAGTTCAAACTGTCCCGTATACAGCCTATAGTATCTGCCCCGCTGTTCTAACAATTCCTCATGACTGCCGCGCTCTATGATTTCGCCCTTTTCCAATACCATGATTGCTTTGGAGTTTCGCACGGTTGACAGGCGGTGTGCAATGACAAATACCGTTCTGCCTTCCATAATCGCATCCATGCCCTTTTCAATTAGCCGCTCGGTGCGGGTATCTACAGAACTGGTCGCTTCGTCTAAAATAAGCACCGGCGGTTTGGCAACTGCCGCTCTCGCAATCGCAAGTAACTGGCGCTGCCCCTGCGAAAGATTACTGCCGTCTGCATACAGCATTGTATCATAACCGTCCGGCAGTCTGCGGATAAAGGAGTCCGCATTGGCAATGCGTGCTGCCTCATAAACTTCCTCGTCAGTCGCATCTAACTTGCCGTACCGGATATTGTCCGCAATCGTTCCCGTAAATAAATGCGTATCCTGAATAACCATTGCCAGTGAGCGGCGCAAATCGTCTTTTGCAATCTGCTGAATGTCGATACCGTCATAGGTAATCGTTCCCGACTGGATTTCATAAAAACGGTTAATCAGGTTGACAATCGTTGTTTTTCCCGCACCGGTTGAACCGACAAATGCGATTTTCTGTCCCGGTTTTGCAAAAAGAGAAATGCCGTTTAATACGCGCTTTTTATCGGTGTACCCAAAGACTACATTTTGAAAACGCACATCACCTTTTAATTCAACATAGCGGAAGCCGCCGTTTTCCGGCACTTTCCATGCGTAATCCGGTGTGCTTTGTTCACATTCTGTCAGTGTGCCGTCCGCATTTTTTACAACGTGACATAAATGCACGTTACCTTCGTCCACTTCCGGCTGTTCGTCCATCATGTCAAAAATTCGTTCCGCACCGGAAAGCGCAGACAACAGAAAATTGACCTGCTGGGTAAACTGATTTAACGGCATTGCACTCTGGCGCACATATACCAGATATGCCGAAAGACTTCCCAAATCCATCAGTCCCCGGATTGCAAGCAGACCGCCTGCACAGGCAGACACCGCATAATTCAGATAGGAAAGACTGACAATGGTTGGTATCATCATACCGGCAAAGGACAGTGCATTGGTGGACTGCTTTCTGAAATTTTCACTGAGTTCACAAAAACGCGCATAGTCTTTTGCTTCGTGATTGAAGACCTTTTCGACCTTTTGTCCCTCTGCCATTTCCTGTACAAATCCGTTAATTTTGCCGAGTTCCTCCTGCTGCCGGTTAAAATATTTTTTGCTGTGCTTTCCGTTTAAGCGGATAACCACAAACATAACAATTAAAAACACCACAACAATCAGCGACAGCCGGATACTGAGTACCATCATCATTATCACCGTACCGAAAAGCATCATGAAACTCTGGATAATCATTGCAAAGCTGTTGTTCATCGCTTCCTGTACGGCATCTACATCGTTGGTAAAACGGCTCATTAATTCGCCGTGTGTATGCGCATCAAAATACCGCAGGGGCAGTTTTTGTACGTGTGCAAATAAATCGCTTCGGATTTCACGGATGACTTTCTGCGAGGTCTTCACCATTAAACGGTTGTATCCGAGCGTTGCCAGCGCGCCGCACAGATACATCACGCCCATTGCCGCAACGGCACGCACCAGTCCGTTTAAATCTCCCGGAACGATAAAGCGGTTAATGACCGGCTTTAAAAGATATGTTCCCGTAATATTGGCTCCGGCACTGATAAATACCAGCAGGGCAACCAAAAGAAAGGACCATTTGTGCATGCCTAAATATACCAGCAGATGCCGGATTGTCTTTTTCGTGTCTTTCGGTCTTTTATATCCTACATATTTTGCCATTATAAATCCGCTCCTTCCTTCTGGGATTCGTAAATTTCCTGATAAATGCGGTTGGAAGCAAGCAGGCTTTCATGTGTACCGATACCGCTTACCCTTCCACCGTCCAAAATAATAATCTGATCCGCATGGCGCACGGAAGATATGCGCTGTGCAATAATAATTTTTGTCATATCAGGCAGTTTCTCTGCAAGTCCTTCGCGGATTCTGCTTTCTGTCGCCGTATCAACCGCGCTGGTTGAATCGTCTAAAATCAGTACCTTCGGCTTTTTTAAAATGGCTCTTGCAATGCAGAGGCGCTGTTTCTGACCGCCAGACACATTGACACCGCCCTGTCCCATTTCGGTCTGATAGCCGTCCTGCATGCGGTCAATAAATTCATCGACACAGGCAATCCGGCAGGCTTCTTCAATTTCCGCCATCGAAGCGTTTTCATCGCCCCATTTTAAGTTATCAAGCATTGTTCCAGAAAACAGTGTATTTTTCTGAAGTACCATAGCAATCGCATCTCTTAAATGCTGCATCGGATAATTTTTCACATCAACGCCGTCCACCTTTACCGTTCCCCGCACGGTATCATAAAGACGCGGAATCAGCTGGACAAGCGTGGTTTTTGCCGCACCGGTCTGACCGATAATTCCTACTGTCTGACCGGCTTTAATATGAAATGATACATCGGAAAGCACATATTCTTTTGCTTCTTCCTTATATTTAAACCACACATGGTCAAATTCGATTTCGCCGCGCTCTACGCTGATGTCCTTTGCATTTTCATCGGTCAAATCTATTTTTTCATCGATGACCTCAAGGATACGCGCGCCGGATGCCAGAGAACGTGTCATCATTAAAAATACATTGGACATCATCATCAGCGAATTTAAAATGAGCAGGACGTAGCTTAAAAATCCGGTCAGTTCACCGATACCAAGCCTGCCCTCATGAATCAGATAACCGCCGAATAACAGCAGTGACAGTATTGTTGCGTACATGACAAACTGCATGGCAGGCATATTTAACACGGCAATGCCAAATGCTTTTTCGGATTCTTTTTTCAGATTAAGATTTGCTTCTTCAAATTTTGCGATTTCGTAATCGCCCCGCACATAGGCTTTGACTACACGGACTGCCGTCAGATTTTCCTGAATCGTGCGGTTCATGCGGTCTATCGCAAACTGCATTTTGGAATAGAGCGGACGTACATTTACAATAATGCAAATGAGTAACACGGCAAGTACCGGCAGGGCCACGAAAAATACGAGAGCCAGTGTTGAATTAATGGAAAATGCCACGCCCGTTGCAAAAATCAGCATGACCGGACTTCTGCCAAACGGGCGCATACCGGTTGAAACGGCATTCTGAATATTCGTGACATCGCTTGTTAAACGTGTCACAATCGACGATACCCTGAAATGGTCGATATTGGCAAATGAATACGACTGCAATTTTTCGTATTCGGCTTCACGCAGGTTTGCGCCCAGTCCCTGACCGGCAAGCGCCGCAAAACGGGCGCTTCCGATGCCAAGCACCAGTGCCGCCGCCGCACAGAGTACCATTTGAAATCCTTTTTGATAGATGTATCTTTCATCGCCTGTCGCAACACCGGTGTCAATCAAATCCGCCATAATCATCGGAACCATTAACTCCAGCACCGCTTCCACCGCGATGCAAAACAATGCCAGAAAGGCATATTTCTTATACTGTTTCATATAAGAAAAGATTCTCTTTAACATTTATTGCACCTCCAACTGTTGTATGTGCAACAATTGTAGATTCAAGTTTTTGAAATGTCAAGAGGATTTTTGCAACTTTTCCAACCCAAAATAGCCCTGTTTTTGCAACTTTTCCAACCTTTTTTGAATAAAAAATGCAACTTTTCCAACTTTTTTATAAATTTCATTCTATATATTGTGCATCGCTTTACCCCTTAAAATACAAAAAGATGAAACTCTGCGCTACATTCTTGCAAAATTTCATCTTCTAATTTCTATACCACTTTCTGTTCACTCCCCGGAGCTGCCACACCTTCCCCGTCCCATGTGCAGGAATAAGCCGAAGTTAAATGGACGAGCGTTGTGGCATTTCCGGTGCAGGATACACCTCTTCACCTTTTTCTATATTGCAAAGTGACACTGATTTACGGAACAAAATAATGCCTGCTACAAATAAAACCGCAATCATGCCTACACCGGCGTTGATGTTTCCGGTTATCTGCGATACAAGGCTTACAATCGTTGTTCCCATAAATGATGCGCCTTTTCCGCAGATGTCCATCAGTCCGAAATATTCTCCGGACTTTTCGGCAGGAATGATTTTTGTAAAATATGAACGGGACAACGCCTGAATTCCACCCTGAAACATTCCAACCAGTACCGCAAGTATCCAGAACTGAATCTGGCTCTTTAAAAATACGGCAAAGATTGCAATTCCAAGATAAGCAAAGATACACACGGTAATCAGGCGGCAGGTTTCCATTCTGCCGGATAATTTTCCGAAAAGTATTGCGCACGGAAATGCAACCAGCTGCGTAACAAGCAGTGCCAGTAAAAGTCCTGTGCTGTCCAGCCCCAGTGCAGCGCCGTATGCCGTTGCCATGTCGATAATCGTGTATACACCGTCTATGTAAAAGAAAAATGCCAGCAGAAACATAAAAATATGTTTTTCTTTGCGGATATTGCCAAAGGTCTGTCCCAGACGGCAGAAGCTTTCTTTTACCGCGTGTTTCTGCTTTTCCACATAAAATTTCTGTTCATATCCTTTTAACAGCGGAAGCGACATCACAAGCCACCATGCGGCAATAATTAAAAATGCAATCATCATTGACATTTCCATGCTGATACCGATTTTTCCGCTGCCAAGCACAAGCACCAGACAGACAATAAACGGCACACAGCTTCCGATATATCCCCATGCATACCCTGCCGAAGAAACATAGTCCACGCGGTCTTCGTCTGTCACATCACCAAGCATGGAATCATAAAAAATCAGGCTGCTTGAAAATCCGACTTTTGCAATAATGTAAATAACCAGAAATAACAGCCAGCCTTTTGCAAGTCCAAGCAAAGCACAACCGGCTACGCCTGTTAAAATCGCCGCCGTAAAAATCGGCTTTTTAAACCCTTTGGTATCCGCCATGGTTCCGAGCACAGGACCTGCAAGTGCTACAAGACTCGTGCCAACCGATGCCGCATATCCCCAATATGCCAGATAGTCCACCGATGAAATCCCGGCATTGCCCGCCAGATAATTAAAATAAATCGGTAAAATTGTCGCAATCAGCAGTGTAAATGCTGAGTTTCCCACGTCATACAAAATCCAGTTTCTTTCATTTTTTGTTAATTTCTTTCCCATTTTCTGCTCCATTTCTAAGTGATATACGTTCTGCCGTTTGTTTACCCGCACATTTCCAGCGGTTCATCTTTTTCTTTTCCGCCAAAGGTCAGACCATACCGCTTATCGAACGGAATTTTTCCCGATGCGCTGTCCTCATACTCATCAATTAACCGCTCCGCCAGCTTTTCGGCATCGCGGTAGAGCTGCATCAGCATCTGGGTACTGTCCGTGCATTGCGGATTTTCGCTGTAATTGACTAACAGACCGTGCATTTCCTTATAATTTCCCGTTGCCTTTAACAGACCGTAAATCAAAAAACGCTTAAAATAGGATGGAGCTATTAAAAGTTTATTATTGGTAATCATGCCCTGTAATGCCTGCTCTGCCTGCTGTGGCGTTACATTTTTATAAAACGGACTGATAACCTCGGCATTTTTCAAAGTAGGATGAATATGCCCCGTCAGATTGTGTGTCAGCGGATTAAACCCGTCCGTCAGCATTAATTTACGGTCGAATTCCACTTCGATTTCCGTATGGCTGACCCCGCTTTCCGCAATTTTTTCATCAATGTAGCCGTGACAGCTGACGTCCAGTGCAAAATGACAGCAGAAGCCGTAAATATACGCTTCACACGCTTCCTTATTTTCCGCTTTCTGCATCACCAAGGATGCCTGCCTGAAAAATTCAATGCCCGGACGGTCGTGCATCGCATATCCGACCTGATTGACCGGATTTGCAAAGAGCGGTTTGTAATAAAACAAAATATCCGGTCCATGCAGTCCGATATCATATAATTCCTTGTACTTTTCTATAATTTGTTTGGGCTTTCCTGTGAGATTATGATAAACCTCCTGCCCCATTCTGTAATGCGCATATGTTGATGGCATATTTCCTCCATTCCGCAGGCATTTCAATGCCGAAGGAACCGCGGACTGAATTTATTCAGTTCTGCGATAAAAGCAATTTGTGCTGCCTGCAACACAAATTGCTGTATGAACAAGCTTACGTTTATGGCTTGTTCATACTTTCCTCCATTCCGAGCGACCTTGTTGCGAGGTGGCGATGAGAAACTCGCGCAGGCGATTTCTCATCTGCCAACAGGGTTGTTTGTTTTCGCTCTTTATATCACTTATTTTATCTCAGACTTTGTAAAATTTACTACCTTATTATAGTAAAATATCCGTAAATTTTTTTGAACTATATGTAAAAAGGCAAAAAATATCTTCCCTGCCGGTTTTACCCGGTAAGGAAGATCCTTTTTACACGCTCATCGCCGTTCTGCCTTTGCGCGTGCTTTTTTCCAGCCGCTTACAGCAGTAAATAAATGCCGGTATCAGAAAGATGTCGGCGGCTATCCATGCACACGGATTGGCAAGACATGCACCGGTGTAGCCCGTTTTCGGCACAAGCAGGACTGCAGCAAAGGTTCTTGCCGCCATTTCAAATACGCCTGCAAGAATCGCAAATACCGAAAAGCCCATACCCTGTATGCAGAAACGCACAACATTGACAAAGGTCAGTGGAATATAAAACAGCGCACTATATAAAATAAACTGATATGTCAGATGAATGATTTCCACTTCATTTGCATTGACAAACAGCAGGGCGATGTAATCGGCAAAGAAATACAGCAGTATCAGCGCACCCACGCTATAAACCGCACCAATAATGCCTGCTGCACGGATTCCTTTTCCAAGGCGCTTTAATTTGCCCGCACCGACATTCTGCCCGCCGTAGGTTGCCATGGTGGAACCGAGCGCATCAAACGGACAGCACGTAAATGTAAAAATCTTACTGCCGGCGGTCATCGCCGCTACATACGTTGCACCGAGCGTATTGACGGCGGTCTGCAAAATAACACTGCCGATTGCCGTAATTGAATACTGAAGCCCCATTGGAATCCCGTTCATGCAGAGATTGATCATATACCGTTTTCCCGCCCTGCGGTCCTTTGCCGAAAGCTTTAAAACCTCGTAGCGTTTATTCATATAAATCAGACAGGCAACACCCGATACAAGCTGTGAAATATCGGTTGCCACAGCTGCTCCCGCGACACCGATTTTAAGTCCCTGAATCAATACAAAATCCAGAATAATATTTAACACTGCCGAAAACACCAGAAAGATGACCGGCGTCTTGCTGTCGCCCAGCGCACGGATAATGCTGGATACAATATTATATAAGAATACGGTCGGAATCCCGGCAAAAATAATGACAATGTACGCATACGCATATTCATAAATGCTCTCCGGCGTGCGCATTACCGTCAGAATATTCCGGCAGAAAAAGACGGAAAGCGCCGTCAGCACAATCGAAAACACAACGCTTAATAAATAGCCGTTGTATACATAGCGCCTGAGCTGTTCATATTTCTGCGCACCAAACTGCTGTGCCACGGGAATGGCAAATCCACCACACACGCCCATGCAGAAACCAATAATCATAAAGTTAATACTGCTTGTTGCACCGACACCTGCCAGCGCATCAACGCCCAGCGTTTTTCCTACAATCATGGTATCCACCAGATTATAAAACTGCTGGAACAGCATACCAAACAGCATCGGTATGGAAAATCCCAGAATCAGCTTCATCGGTGAACCCTCTGTCATATTCTTCGTCATGAGAAACCTCCGTAATTACTTGATAAACACATTCTGTACAGAATCATCAGCTGTTTTGTTCAATACACCGGATAAATGCTTCTCCGTACCGCGCAAATTTATTTTCACCGACACCGTTGACATCAAGCATTTCCTGCTGTGTATGCGGCATTTTATGACACATGTCAATCAGTGTCTTATCCGAAAAGATAATGTACGGCGGTAAATTTTCTTCTCTTGCAAGTGTCAGACGCAGCTGCTTTAACACACCAAAAAGCGCAAGCTGCTTTGGCGAAAGCGTATCGGTTGCACGGCTTTTTGCCGTTTTGACCTTTGCCTCTGCCATTTTTTCCGTCCGTTCTGACCAGCGGATTGAAAAAGAAGCGCCCTCATCTAAAAGTTCTTCACATGTTTTATCCAGCTTGATTATTCTATAGATGTCCGGCGTTTCTGTCAAGTACCCTTTTAAAAGCAGTTCTTCTGCAACCGCCTTTAGCTGCGCTTCGCTTGTTTTGCTCTGGATTCCGAAGGTTTCATAACGGCTGACACCGTAGCTTTTTAACTTTGCGGTATTTGAACCTCTTAAAATGCCCATAATGACTCCCATTCCATACCGCTGTCCGCTCTCCCGGATACAGGCAATCATATCCCTGCAAAGCACCGTAACGTCTTTTTCTTCAAAGGAAGCATTGCAGTTGCCGCAGTTGCCACATTCCCTGCGGTTTGTATACTCCCCGAAGTAATTGAGCATATATTCCCGCAGACATTCTTTAGTTGCACAGTAAAAACGCATTTTATTTAAACGACGGATATCATTTTCTCTGATAACATCTAAATCGTCCTGCGTAAATTCAGTATTCTGCCCTTTCTGTTCAATCAGAAATTCATGAATAACCACATCCTGCGGCGAATAAAACAAAATGCACTCGGCAGGCTCACCGTCACGTCCGGCACGCCCCGCCTCCTGATAATAATTCTCAATACACGCGGGCATATTGTAATGCAGGACAAAACGCACGTTGGATTTGTCAATGCCCATGCCGAATGCGTTGGTCGCCACAATCACCTGCGCCCTGTCGTAGATAAAATCCTCCTGGCTTTCTTTGCGGGTGTCATTGTCCAGACCCGCATGATAGCGCGCCGCAGCAATGCGGTTTTTACGCAGCATCAGATATACATTGTCCACATTTTTTCTTGTAGAACAATAGATAATACCGCTCTCGCCCTTGTGTTTTTCCAGATAATCCAGAATTTCGGCATCCTTCTGCTTTGTTTTGCGCACTTCAAAATACAGATTTTTCCTGTCAAATCCGGTGATTAATACTTCCGGATTCTGCAGTCCTAAAATACACTGGATATCTTCTTTAACCGTCTGCGTTGCCGTTGCCGTAAATGCACTGACAACGGGACGTTTCGGAAATCGCTTTATCAGATTGACAATTTTTAGATAGCTCGGTCTGAAATCCTGTCCCCACTGGGAAATACAGTGCGCTTCATCGACTGTAATCATGGAAATATCGGCATTCATGACAAATTCCAGAAAGCGGTCGGTTTCAAGGCGTTCCGGTGCAACATATACAATTTTATACCGCCCGCACATTGCATTGTAGAGTGCCTTTGTAATCTGTGTTTCCGTCAGGGCACTGTTTATATATGCCGCATGGATTCCGGCATCGTTTAATGCTTTCACCTGGTCAATCATCAGGGAAATAAGCGGCGATACCACTACCGTAATTCCCGGAAACATCAGCGCCGGAACCTGATAGCAGATCGATTTTCCCGCGCCGGTCGGCATAATGCCCAGTACGTCCTGCCCCCGCAGAATCGCATCAATAATTTTTTCCTGGCCTTCCCTGAAACTGTCGTAACCAAATACCTTCTTTAATACTTCTAGTTTTTCCAAAATCTTCCTCATTCTGCCGCAAGGGCGGCTTTTACTTCGTCTGTAATCTGTGCGCCGCCATTTTCCTGCCATGACCGCACAAAGATATCAAAATATTCCGGCGGTTCTTCGCCGCAGATGATTTTTAAATAGGCTTCTTTTTCATTTTCCTTTAATTTCCACCACTCCGACTTCATGGTTTTAGTGGTTTTAAAATACAAGGACGGTACTGTAATCACTGAGCCTTCCCGGATTGCCTCACACGCTTTAATCCGTGTCATATACGCCGCCCACGCATCGGTTCCTGCAGATTCTTTATTTTCCATATAATTTTTACACGCAGTATAATAAGACTTTTCAAGCAGCTTTAAATCGTCTTCCTGCTTTTCGCCGGAAAAAACTGCCGCAATATCCTCATAGCACAGCTCCAGCGCATTGTTATAATCCACATTGATTGCCAGCGGTCTTGCCGTGGGTTCTACATTTAACTGATAATATTTTTCAAATTCTTCGGACGAATCACACTCATAGCGGATTTTGTCAAACATTACACTGATCATCTTCGCGGCAATTTCAGGGTGTTCGTAACCCTTCCTTACAACCACATATTTATATGCCGGATTCTGGCTGTGATACGAGGTATTGCCCTGCGCATCCGTCGCTATCAGATACGGCTGCCAGTCCGGCTTTTCAGACTGCGCTACAGCACTGACCGCAGATGCCAGCGGATTATTTGCCGCCCACCACGGTCCGAAAAACGAGCCGCATTTTCCCTGTTCTATCATTTCAATCAGATTCGATGTTGTATGTATCAAAAAATTTTTTTCAAGAATTCCTTCATTATAAAGTGTATGCACATATGAAAGCGCCGCTTTGGCTTCGTCTGTCACCGAACCGTATACCACCTCGCCGTCATCACCTGTAATCCACTGCTTTGGGTATGCTCCATAAGAAGCAAAAATCAAATCAAGCAGATATTCACTGCTGTAGCCGCACTCGCCTGCAATCTGTGTATCACAGACCAGTCCCACGGTTTCTTCCCCACCCATTTGATTATCTATAAACTGACGTACAATTTCAACCACATCTTCTATGGTCTGCGGTGCCGAAAGTCCCAGCGTATCCATCCAGTCTTTCCGCAGCCACACAAGGTTCGGTCCGTCCGTAATATTCGTTTCGGGCAATGCCATAATTTTACCATCAAATGTCACGCTGTCTATCAGGTCTTCGCCGTAGCTGGCATACATTTCACGTATTCTATCACTGATACAGTTCTGATACGATACCGTCAGGTCTTCTATCATATCATTTTCGATAAGCGTTTCCAAGTCCTCATAATTGCTCACAAGCATAATATCCGGCAGTTCATTCATTGCAATCGCCATGCTCACGTTGGTATCATACTGCTTATCGGCTTCTTCAAAAACATCCCTGTTCTGGACATTAATCACTTCCTTAATATACCGCGTATACGCATTGTCTTCATACGTATCCCCCGCCGGCATATTGGAATTATTCGTGCTTATCATCTTTCCCAGTGTATACACAACCGTTTCGGGATACGCGCCAAACGGCGACGATACCGCAGCCTGCATCTGCTCTGCATATTCCTGCCGCGAGGACAAAACACGATTAGCCGGGCTGTTACACCCGGCTAAAATCCCGCCCGCAGCTCCCGCCGCCAGCAGACACAAACAAAATTTTTTAAATCCTTTTATCATTCCACACACTCCAAAACTGAGTCATCCTCTGCAAAAAGCCCTGCCACGTCACTCTCTCGCAGGCTTTTCACAGAAATCAGCCGCCAAGCCTTCCGTCTACACAGGCTATTTCACAAAGATAAGCCGAAGTTAAGCGACAGCGGTGAGGCGTTCTTTGTGAAACACCCACGCCGCAACCGTCACAGGCTTTTTGCAGAGATAAGCCGAAGTCAAGTAACACGTTGAGGCGTTCTCTGCAAAAAGCCCTGACACTACCCTTTGACCGCTCCTGACATGCTCTCATTATAACACTTCTGCATGAAAATGAACAGCACTGCAATCGGAATTGAGATGCAGACTGCTCCTGCGGCAAAACAGGTGTACCAGCTGTCTACATATTCCTTTTCAAGCATCTGCCACAGACCAATTGCCACCGTATAATAATCGGCATTGGCACGGCATATTACTCTTGCAAAGATGAAATCCACCCATGGTGCGATAAAGGTCGTCAGCACCGTGTATACTATAATTGGCTTACTAAGCGGTATAGTGATTTTTGTAAACACCTGCCATTTGGTAGCACCATCCAACATAGCCGCTTCATCAATTGTTTTTGGAATTGTGTCAAAAAATCCTTTTGCAATATAAAACTGGATTCCGGACGAACCGGAGTAAACCAGTATCAGTGCCACACGAATCATGGAGCCTTCTGAAAGTCCAACTGCTTTTAAAATATAGTAAACCGCAATCATCGCCATAAATCCCGGAAACAGTCCGAGTATCATTGCAATATTCATCATCGGCTTTCTTAAACGGAAGCGCAGGCGCGACATACAATATGCCACGGACAATACAAAAAATGTTGAAATAATGCAGGAACAGATTGCAATAAACAGCGTATTGCCAAACATTCTCGGAAAATTTAAAATTCCGGTATCCGTAAATAATTTGATATAATTGTCAAACGTATATTTTTTCGGAAAAAATGACGAGGTATAAGCACCTTTCTGTGCGCGGAAGCTTGTAAGGATAATCCAGAACAGCGGACTGACCCAGATAATTGCAAGCACGCTTAAAAACAGATGCACCAGTATATTGTTGATTTTCTTTTTTCGTTTCATTGAAATCCCTCCTCGTCTTTATAGGATTTCGTCCGTCTGTATACAAGCAGCGAACCGATTGCCAAAAATACAAAGGTCATAATTCCGATAACGGCACCTAGATTGTAATACTGGTAATCCACCGTCATCTTATACAGCCATGTAACCAAAAGGTCTGTTTTGCCCGCGGTATTGCCTGCCAGCACCGGGTCGCCCTTTGTTAAAAGATAAACAATGTTGAAATTATTGATATTTGCTGTGAATGTCGTAATCAGATATGGTGTTGTCACAAACAGCATATACGGCAATGTAATTTTAAAGAAACGGATTACCGGACCGGCGCCGTCTACTTCTGCCGCTTCGTAAAGCTCCAGTGGGATATTCTGTAGAATTCCCGTAACCTGCATCATCGTATATGGAATACCAATCCACAGATTAACAACGATTACCGTTATTCTCGCCCATGCGACGTTAGAGAAAAACGGCAGGGACTTCTGAATCCAGCCCGCATTTTTTAACATTACATTGATAATGCCATCCTGACTAAGCATACTGCGCATAACAAGCAGGGACACGAACTGTGGAATGGCAATCGACAAAATAAAAATCAGCCGCCAAAAGCCTTTGATTTTTGTTCCCTTCCTATTAATAAGCAGCGCCAGCAGCATGCCTAAGATGTAGTTTAAACCTGTTGCAAATACCGCCCAGACAATTGTCCAGCCAAGCACAGACCAGAATGTTTTTCCGAACGTTCCGCTCACATCAAACATCTGCCGGAAATTTTCCAGCCCCACCCAGTCAAACAGAACAAGATGGCTGTTTACTTTGCTGTAATTTGTAAACGCCATGGCTATCATAAATATCAGCGGCAGAATCGTAAAAATCAAAATGCCGCCAACCGGCAGTGTCAGAAGCAGTTTGTGCAGATTTTTATCAAACAGGGACTTAATGTCCTCTGCAAATGTTGTCACCGGCTTATTTTTTTCAATACAGACCTGTGCCTGATACGCACTTTTTACTGCACCTGCCCACACACAGATAAATGCGGCACAAATAAATAAAACTGCAATGCCATAAAGTAAAATTAACAGGGAGTTATCTCCCTGAACATATTCATAGACGCCCAGTGTTTCATTCCACACTTCTCCCTGTTCTTTTTCACCAAGGCCCGGCAGTGCCAGAAGGCACTGCCAGCCATAGGCTGCCATAAAGAATAGGAAAGCTGCTTCTGTGAAAAGGAATAAGATTCCTTTGATAAATTGTTTTCTGAGGATATTGCCAAGTCCCATCACAATTGCTGAACTTCTTGTGAGCCAATCTCCCTTTTTGAACGCATTAACCAATTCCATACGCAACCTCCAAACGCTGTGTGCGTTTTATTTCTATTTTACAATTGATGTATTAATCAGTTTGTAAAACTCTTCTGTCTTTTCTGCAGCATTATCCAGTGTAATTTCTCCGTTAACAATGGATTTACTGAAATTCTGTGCCGGTGTCCAGTAATCATTCATACCAGTTACCGTCGGCTGGATAACAGCAGTATTGTTAAAGGTATTATTCTGTGCAGTTACAAGCACATCGGATTTAACCGGCTCTACTGCCAGCAGTTCTGTGTTACAAGGAATTACACTACGTAAATCATAATGGGACTGCTGTGCTTCCTTACCACCTAAATACTTTGCAAGTGCAACGGCAATCTGCTGGTATTTACAGTTTGGATTCACGGCAACTGCTTTAGAACCTGCAAATGCCTTTAACTGCTTATCCGTACCGCCAATCTTGACTTTCGGAAGCTGTACGGCACCAAAATTATCACCCAGAATTTCTTTTACATTCTTATAATCCCATGAACCTGAAAAATAAGCTGCAACACTGCCGTCACGCAGACCTGCGATTCCGACACCGCCTGCATCGTTTACAAAATTCGGATTGTTGACCATAGATACCATTGCTTTCGTTGCATTTGTACCCTTATCACCTGAAATATCAATTCCTGCTGCATTATCTTTTCCGTCTTTACCAAAATATACACAGTCATTTGCAAGGAAGAATGATGACATATACCAGCCTTCTGTGATATTAAATGCAACCTTGTCCTTTGCAAGCATTGTATCCAGACTCTTCACGTCGCTGTCTGTAAATTTGCTCTTATCGTAATACATAAACCAGGTGTTGGTTGTAAATGGTACACCGTAAACTGCTCCGTCTACCGTAACGGAATCTACAATTGCCTGTGAGTTTGTACTCTTTACGTAATCTGCCGTTTCACCGCCAAGCTTTGCTATTGCCTTCGCATCAATTAATGTCTGTAACTGGTCATTTGCAAAGAAATATACGTCGGCTGAATTACTCGGATCCTGCGGAACGGTCTTTCCGGCATCCTGTTCGGAGCAGACACCGTATTCAAATGTAAGATCCCATTCCGGATGTTCTGTGTTGAATTTTTCACACATCGTCTGAAGCCATTTGCCATTCTCGTCTGCCTGATCTTCTGCGCAACCCCATACGGTAATCGTTGTACTGATTTTTTCAGCCTCTGTGCTTTTCCCCGTATCGGTACTGCCGCCTGTGCCTCCACAGCCTGTCAATGCTGTTACCCCAAGTGCCGCTGCTAAAAATGCGGCTGTCATTCTTCTTTTTTTCATAAAACCCTCCATTCCCCTGCTGTTTTCCTTTAAAACAGTAGAAACATTTTTGATAGTTTTATTATATTAGGTGTTGGAATTTTTTAAAATATCAGATATTTTAGATTCATGTTGATTTTTATTGACGTTTATAAAAAAAGACAGGCACCCTATTCCATGTGCCTGCCGCTTTCTATTACTCTTTAAAACGGATAAATCCGTAGCTTTCCAGATTTCTCATATACTGCACCAGCCGGTTGTAAAGCGGTTCTGCTTTTTCGCCAAAATGCGCTTTCACCTGTTCTGCAATATCGTATACCGTATTCTTTCCGTCCATTAACGGCCAGATAAAATTTCCCATTTCATCCAGATGAATCTGGGAAATGCGCGGCTTTTTAAAGACCACCTGGGCAATTTTGTTAAATGCACCTTTATTTTCTACGTAAACCGTAACTGCCCCTTTATCCGACACCGTATAGGAATACTGCTCATGATGTACCGGTATAAAATCCAGATAATTTCTTAAATCTTTTTTACTTGTTTTCTTTGCCATTCTTACTCCAAAGTGAGAACTTCAGGATGCACAGAATCATAACAACCATTAATACAACGCCGCCAATAATTCCTGTTGTAAAGCTGCCTGATAAATCAATCTTACCGGCTACGTTGATAACTGCGAGGATTGCAAGAAGGATACCTACAAGACCCTCACCGGCAATCATACCGGAGCAGAATAAGATTCCACTGTTTGCATCTTTATTTTCTTCCTTATCAGCCTTCTTCTTGTCAACGAACCAGCGGATAACACCACCAATCATAATTGTTGCGCTTAATTCCAGTGGCAGATATAAACCGATTGCTACAGGAAGTACGGAAATTCCAAGAATTTCAACAACGATTGCAATAAATACACCGATGAATACCAGCGCCCAAGGAAGATTTCCTTCCATAACACCTTCGATAATCATCTTCATTAAAGTTGCCTGTGGTGCTGCAAGCTCTGTTGTACCAAATCCCCATGCAGAATCCAGTAATACAAGAACGCCTCCGATAGTAACTGCTGAAACAACTGCACCGATTAATTCACCGATCTGCTGTTTCTTCGGGGTTGCACCAAGGATATAACCTGTCTTTAAATCCTGTGAAGTATCACCGGCCATTGCTGCGATGATACAGATAACAGAACCGATTGCAATAGCACCCTTCATGCCGTGTACACCTGTATCTCCTGTCACCTTTAAGCAGAGTGTAGAAAATAACAGGGTTGCAATTGCCATACCGGATACCGGATTGTTACTGCTTCCGACGATACCAACCATTCTGGATGAAACCGTTGCAAAGAAGAAACCGAATAATGCAATAATAACTGCTCCGAGCGGAGATACCGGAATTTCCGGTAACAGCCAGATTGCAATAATCATGATTAATACACCGATACCGATTACACGCATATCAAGGTCTACTTCTGTACGAACAGCGCTGTTGCTGTTTCCTGCACCCTTCATGCCCTTAATTGCATCTGCAAATGTTCTTACAATTAACGGAAGGGATTTAATTAAACTGATGATACCACCCGCAGCAACGGCACCTGCACCGATGTATCGGATGTAGCTGCTCCAGATTGCAGAAGCACCGCCTGCAGCATACATATCAGCAATCGTCTTTGTTCCCGGATAAAGGATTGTGGAACCGCCAAATGTAATGATTGCCGGAATGAGTACAAACCATCCGATTAAACCGCCGGCAAACATATAAGATGCGATCTTTGGTCCACAGATATAACCTACACCAAGCAGTGCCGGATATACTTCTGCTGAAAGCTCTGTCTTGAATGCCTTGAGTGGTACTGTAATAACGCTTGGAATCACTTTGAGTCCATCGACTACAAACTTAAATAAAGCAGCAAGTCCCATACCTGCAAATACAGACTTCGCACTTGCACCGCCTTCTTCACCGGCTAAAAGAACTTCTGCACAGGCTGTACCTTCCGGATACGGAAGCACACCATGTTCTTTTACAATCAGTGCATTTCTTAACGGCACCATGAATAACACACCTAAGATACCGCCGAATAATGCGATTAATGAAATGGTAATCAGGCTTGGAGCCTCTGTAATACCTTCCTTTGACCATAAAAACAATACAGGAAGTGTAAAGATTGCTCCCGCTGCCAGGGATTCACCGGCAGAACCGATTGTCTGTACCATGTTACTTTCAAGGATTGAATCCTTTTTCATAATGACGCGGATAACACCCATGGAAATAACTGCTGCCGGAATAGAAGCAGATACAGTCATTCCGACACGCAGACCAAGATACGCATTGGCTGCGCCGAAAATAATTGCCAGAAGAATACCCATAATGACAGATGTCACTGTAAACTCAGGCGTAATTTTGTCAGCCGGGATATACGGCTTAAATTCGTCTTTCTTCATTAGAAACCTCCAAAAATTTAGTGTGTTATTATGTTAACACACTATTATAAAAAAGAAAAGCAGATTATTTATCCAATTAAAGCAATAAAGCTATTTTTTTACTGATTTTCTTTATTTTGGAAAGTTTTTTTATACTGCATGTAAATTTTTTAAAGAAACGTCCAAAATCGGAGCGGAATGGGTCAGCGCACCGCTTGAAATATAATCCACGCCGATATCTGTCAGACGTGCCACGTTTTCTAACGTAACGTTGCCGGAACACTCTGTTTCTGCCCTGCCGTCAATAATACGGACTGCTTCTTTCATCATTTCCGGTGTCATATTATCCAACATGATAATATCTGCGCCCGCTTCTACCGCTTCGCGTACCATATCCAGATTTTCGACTTCCACTTCAATCTTTCTGACAAACGGCGCATATTCCTTTGCCATAGTTACGGCTTCTTTGACACCGCCTGCGGCTCCGATGTGGTTATCCTTTAACAAAACACCGTCCGATAAGTTGTAACGGTGATTATAACCGCCGCCGACCTTTACGGCATATTTTTCAAAAATGCGGTTGTTCGGTGTTGTCTTTCTTGTATCAAGCAGCTTTGTTTTACTGCCCTTTAACAAATCGGCTATCGAGCGGGTATACGTTGCGATACCGCTCATTCTCTGTAAGTAATTTAAGGCAGTGCGTTCTCCTGAAAGCAGGACTCGGATATCACCCTTTACGACTGCAAGCAAATCACCTTTTTTTACAGCATCTCCGTCCTTTACGTAAAATACGACTTCTGTTGTTTCGTCTAAAAGCTCAAACACTCTTTTAAATACGTCCAAGCCCGCAATCACACCGTCCTGCTTGCACAAAAGCTGTACCTCGCCCTGCTGCGGGTGGCGCATTACGGCATTTGTCGTAATATCTTCGCTTGTAATATCTTCTTCCAGTGCCTGCATAATTAATTTATCTGCATTTAACTTCATTGATATACTGTTCATGTACCTTTTTCTCCCTTTCAATTTCTTCAAAAATTTCTGTCTTGTACTGTTTTTTCAATTCATCATAGCCGTTGTACTTCCGGAGTGCTGCCGCTTCCACGAGTTCCGGACAACTCTCTGCCATATCAAAGCCGTCTGTAATATGCTTTGCCGCACGTTTCGCAAAGACCAGACTTTCAAGCAGGGAATTGCTTGCCAGACGGTTTGCGCCATGCACACCGTTACAGCTTGCTTCACCGACTGCATATAACTGTTCCATAGACGTTTTGCTGTTGCAGTCTACATGGACACCGCCCATAAAATAGTGCTGTGCCGGTACAACCGGAATACTTTCCTTTGTGATGTCATAGCCTTCTTCCAGACAATGCTGATAAATATTCGGAAAATGTTCCATAATCGTCTTTTTATCTATATTTTCAAGTGACAGATGCACATACGGCATATCGTCTTTTTCCATCTGCTCATAAATTGCCCGTGCAACCACATCTCTTGGAAGCAGTTCATCAACAAACCGCTCGCCTTTCCTATTTAATAAAATAGCGCCTTCCCCACGTACTGATTCGGATATTAAAAATCTTCTTCCCGGCTTTTCGGAATACAGTGTTGTCGGATGAATCTGGATATAATCAATATTTTCCAGTTCGATATGATGGCGCAGGGACAGTGCCAGTGCATCACCCGTCAGATGCGGAAAATTCGTGGAATGTGTGTATAAACCGCCGATACCGCCGCATGCCCATACGGTATCCTTTGCCGAAATTGTAATCAGATGCGGCATCGCTTCCTTTGATACACGGCATACAATACCGTAGCATACATTGTCCTGTTCAACAATATCTACCATTTCCGTATTTTCAAGGATTGTAACATTCGGCAGCTTCTGCACCTGTGCAAGCAGCTTGCTTGTAATCTCTTTTCCCGTGATATCTTCATGGAAGAGGATTCTCGGTGTGGAATGGGCACCTTCTCTTGTAAAACGCAAGTGTCCGTTATCATCCCGCTCAAAATCTACACCGTATCCGATTAAATCATCAATAATCTCACGTGAAGAACGAATCATGATATCCACAGACTCTTTTCTGTTTTCATAATGTCCTGCACGCATAGTATCTTCAAAATAACTGTCGTAATCATCTTCATTTTTTAATACACAAATTCCACCCTGTGCAAGAAACGAATCACTGCTTTCCAAATCCGCCTTTGTAATCATCACAATCTGCTTATCGCGTGGCAGATTCAGTGCGGTAAACAAGCCGCCGACTCCCGTTCCTACAATCACAATGTCCGTATTAATATGTAACTTTACCTTATTCTCATTCATCTTGACACATTCTTTCCGGCTATTTTGCAAGCTCTAACATTCTCTCAAGCGGACGGCCTGACTTTTCACTTAACTCTTTTTCCACCGTTACGGCATTGCTCTCATTTTTTAAGACATCCCGTACTTTCTCTAATGTAATCTTTTTCATATCCGGGCAGATCTGATGAGCCGATGCCGGATAAAACTTTTTCCCAGGATTTTTCTTTTTCAACTCGTAAAATACACCTGTTTCCGTACAAATCACAAATTCCTCTGCATCGCTTTTTGTTGCATAATCAATAATACCCGAGGTACTGCCTACATAATCTGCCAGTGCCGACACTTCCGGAAGACATTCCGGGTGTGCAAGCACAAGTGCCTGCGGATGCTCCTGTTTTGCCTTTTTGACAGCTTCCGGTGCAATTGCCTTATGAACCGGACAGTGTCCGTTCTGGTATAAAAATTCTTTCTCAGGCACCTGCTCTGCAATAAAATGTCCGAGATTGTCATCCGGAATAAATAAGATGTGTTTATTCGGGAGTGCCTTTACAATCTTTAACGCATTTGAGGAAGTCACACATACATCCGCGTGTGCTTTTAACTCTGCCGTGGAGTTGATATAACAGACAACCGCTAAATCTTCATACTCTGCACGAAGCTTTTCAATTCCTGCGATATCTGCCATATGTGCCATCGGACAGTCCGCACTCATATCCGGCATTAAAACCTTTTTCCCCGGATTTAATACCTTTGCGCTCTCACCCATAAATCCCACACCGCAGAAAACAACGACATCTGCTGTTGTTTCCGTTGCAAGACGGCTTAAGTAGTACGAGTCCCCGATGTAATCTGCAATTTCCTGCACGGCATCTTCCACATAGTAATGTGCAAGAATGACTGCATTTTTCTCTTTTTTCAGTTGCTTAATTTCCTCTGTTACCGCGTTCATCATTTACCTCATTTTCCTGTATAAGTGCTAAATTTTTTGTTGGTAATTATATCACGTTTCTTTACAGGTGACAAGACAGTTGTAAAATCATTTTACAAAACGCCCGTCTACCGCCGTTTTAAGCCTGTTTCTGTGTGGTATAGACACGTGCCGGAAATGTAATTGTAATCGTTGTACCTTCGCCCTGTTTACTGTCCACCTTTAACGAATACTGATCCCCGTAATACAGCTTTAACCGCTCGTTGACATTTCTTGCACCATATCCGCCGGACTGCACCGTTAAAAAATCTGCCGCCGTCTGCTTATCCATGCCGACACCGTTATCCGATACCGTCAATACTACCAGATAATCTGTGCCGGATTCCACATCTGGTTCTCGACGGGATTCTGTACCGGATTTCGTTTCGGATTGTGTGTCAGATTCCATATCTGTCCGGTGTGTGAGCGGCTTTTGTGCAGGCTCCTGCCAGCCGCGGATTGTAATCCGCCCTCTGCCCTCTGTTTTTAAGTCTATTCCGTGATCAATCGCATTTTCAACCAGCGGCTGTAAAATCAGATTCAGGGATTCGTACTGTAAAATTTCCGCTGCCACATCTATTTCCACATCAAAATCCCCGTCATGCATAAGCTGCTGGATTTGCAGATAGGAGCGTACATTGCTTAATTCCTGCTCTAATGTCAATGTGTTTCTTCCTTTGTTTAATGAGGTTCTGTAATAATTGGAAAGTTCAAGTGTAATCCGGCTGATGTCCTCCTGCCCGCTCTCAATGGCTTTCCAGTTAATCAGGGACAGCGAATTGTATAAAAAATGCGGATTTATCTGCGCCCGGAGTGCCTGCATTTCATATTCCTTCTGATGGATTCTGCCCTCATAAACCTCGGTAATTAAGGTGCTGATGCGGCTGACCATATGATCAAAGCCGTTAATTAATGCACCGATTTCATCGTTGCTGTCACTGTGGACACGTACTGTGAAATCGCCCTGCTCCACCTTCTGCATATTGTGCTGTAACAGCTCAATTCTCTCTATTAAAAAGCGCGAGGTCGATATCAGTGCAAGCACTGCACCGGCTATAATCACCGTCACTGCCACAAAAATCATGCGCATCATCGGCTTTGCCGACTGGATAATCAATTCTGTCGGTTCATACATATAAATCGTCCAGTCCGTTGTCGCAAGCGGTGTACTGATAACCGTGTAATCGCCGCTGCCGTCCCGTATTCCACAAAAGTCTGCAAAATTTAACGCCTTATCCACATTTTCACCGGTAAAGCTGTGGAATTCATACACCTCGCTGCCCGCAGAATCGACAATATAAATCCCGTAGTTTTTCTGCGTATTTTCTTCAAGTGCTTCAAACACCTTATCATAATCCACTGAAATGTATAAAATGCCGAGTTTATTCTTCTGATAAATCAGTGACATTTTTCGTGCCGATGACAGCGTGTGCGCCGAGCTGTCCGCAAACCACTGAATCGTTGTATGTTCCTTTGACGTATCAAACCACGGTGCAGTTTCAATTTCTGACAGCGGTGCAAGCGTGGTATCGTGCTTTACCGTGCCTTCTGCGTAAATCGTCACCTGTTTCACGTCTTCGTGGAAATATTTAAGCGACGATAGCATCGGGTCAAACAACAGCACAAGCTGGTCGTACATTTCATAATCGCTTTTATAGTCGTAGCTGACAACCCGCGAAATCGTTTCATTAAAGGTGATGTAATTGGACAGGTTGTTATACACCTCTAACTGGGCATCAATACCCGCTCCCGCCTGATTGACAAAATTCTGGATACTTTTCGTATCGCGCTCAATTAAAATATGCTTCATCTGCCCGTAGGAAAATGTAAACAGCACAATAACCGGCAGTACTGCCGTGAGCAGGTAAATCCCTGCCAGCCTGTATTTCAACTTCATATTTTTTATATTCATCTTAAATTCCATTTCTGAATTTCTGAGGACTCACCCCGTAGCACTCGCGGAAACTCTGGCAGAAGTACGAAACATTCTGATAACCGCACGCTTCGCTGATATTTACAATTTTCATATTTGTATTTTCAAGCATATCCTTTGCCTTTTCCATGCGGTACTGCTTGATAAATTTACTTAAATTCTGTCCGGTTTCTTTTTTAAAAACCGTACTTAAATAACTCGGTGCCAGATACACCATGTCTGCAAGCTGTTCTACGCCCAGTTCATCCCCGAAATGCGTATAAATATACTTTTTGACTGTTTCAATTTCTTTATGCTGTGTCTGCGGATTTTTTGCAAATGCCGCTTCCAGCTTATCAATATGGCTGTTGACAATCGACACAATACAGTTAAAATCCCCGGACTTATACAATGTATCAATTTCCTTATTAAATTCCTCTTCCCGCGTCTCCGGCAGATTCTGATAGAAATCTTTTAACAGATTAGAAAAAATAAATTTAATGTAAATCTGTGAAAAATATGATTTTTTGCGGTACTTGGCACACATTCTGTCAAAATGCTCCCGGAGTGCCCGGATATCTTTCATCTTAATATCCTGTTTCATCTGCTTCATGAGCGTGTCGTCATCAATCTGCACCAGCACCGGCGTTTCCCCGCTGATGTCCTCGGAATATACATACACATCAGGGCGGTAAAACTTATTTTCCATCAGGGCTTCAAGCATATCCATTGTCTGCGGTATTTTTTCATAATCGTCAATTTCGCCTGAAATTGCAAAATGACAGTGTTCGCCGTATTTTTTGAAAACGGCATCATGCAGCTTTTGTGCTGTCTGCTGCAGGGTCATGTAATGCGGACTGGCATTTAATAAAAGTACTGCCTGCTGCGGGTTTAAGTTTAAATACTGATATTCTTCACTCATATTTTCTTCAAGTATCTCCGCCTGAAAATCAAGCGCTTTTTTCCCAAAAAATTCTCGGTCAAACTCAAGAAATACAATCCGGTGGAAGTGATTCCAGAAATTTTCTCCCGCAAGATTTCCTGCCAATGTATGCACCTGTTCTACACTGCCCCCATTAAATAAGGTATATAAAAGATATTCCCGCATATAGCTGCTCTGCTGCAGACGTTGTTCATTTTCAACATTCTGCTTTTGCAATTCTGCCGTAACCTTCTCTATGGTCTGTGCAAATTCCTGTGGATTGACCGGCTTTAAAATGTAGTCCGATACGCCAAGACGCACTGCCAGCTTGGCATACTCAAATTCATTATACCCGCTGAATATAATTGTTTTTAATGTAAACCCCTCTTCTTTGGCTGCTCCAATAAGTTCTATGCCGTCCATAAACGGCATTTTTACATCGGTCAGCAATATATCTATCTTTTTCCCCTGATTGCGCATTGAACAAAGCTGCTCGAGTGCTGCTTTGCCGTTTGGTGCTTCATAGATTTCAAACGGCTCTGCCTGCTTCTTTAACAGAAATTTGATTCCGTTACGTTCAATCTTTTCATCATCCACTATTAAAATTGTATACATACCATTCCCCATTCTGTCCATTTACTATATAGCCAGTATACCACACCTTCCATTTAATGTAAAAAATAACTGGCTTTTGAACTGCCAATATACTATAATGTCGCTATGAAAGTGCCTTTGCTCGCTTTCTGATGATAACAGTGTGCTGTATATCAGGCACAGAAATGAGGTCTTTATGAAACATATCTTACATATATTCCGCAAAGACGTTACCGGTCTTAGCCGCAATTTATTCGCTTTGGTGATTGCGGGCGGATTGTGTATTATTCCGTCCCTGTATGCGTGGTTTAACATTTATTCCAACTGGGACCCGTATGCCAACACATCTTCCTTAAAGGTTGCTGTCGTATCTGAAGACAGTGGATTTTCTTCAAAGGGAAGCGACCCTGTCAATATGGGAAATCAGGTTGTGGAGCAGCTCCATGACAATACCGGTGTAGGCTGGGTTTTTCCACAGGATACAGATGCTGCTTTAAAAGGGGTATATGACGGCAGTTATTATGCTGCCATTATTATCGGTGATGATTTCAGCCGCAGTCTGTTTGATTTTCTGGATAACGGCATGAATCACCCAAGCGTGACATATTACGAAAATTCAAAGAAAAATGCCGTTGCCACAAAGATTACCGATACGGCAAGTTCTACACTGCAGCAGACGATTAACACAGAATTTATTAACGTTGCCGCACAGACGGCATTAAGCGGTCTTGAAAGTATTACCCAAAAGGATTCTTCCATTTCCGATAAGCTGATTGACGATATGAAGACCATTCAGGATAATCTGTCCGGTTATGCCGATACCATTGCCACCTTCCAGAACGGCAATGCTTCTTTATCGGAAAATCTGGAATCCATGAGTGCATTGATTCCGGAATTACAGGATATTTTAGAAAATTCAAAAGATACAACAAAGCTGACACAGTCTGCACTGTCCCGCTCTGTCGATAACATGACCGACCAGCTTGACACAACACTTGCCGCCATGGAAACCATTTCTGAGCAGGTGCAAAAGCATTTAGACACGGCACAGAATAAAATCACAAGCGATACACAAGGGGCATCCGATGCACTTTCTGCTGCATTAGACGGCTTAAACTCCCTGCTTGAGCAGAATCATAAACTGGATGACCTTTTAAACAAATTAGATGATCTGGAATATATTGACCATAACATTATTGCACATATCCGCGGACAACTTGAAGCAATTTCTACTTTACAGGACCTTGCAAAGAATCTGATTGACCAGACTTCTTCGATTGTAAAGGAAACACCTGAAATTGCCGCTGCAAAGGCAGAGGTGCTGCATACCCTGTTATCCTCCTGCCTTGATAAAATGACACAGACCCAGCAGAAGTATCACACCATTGCTTCATCCGGTTTAAGTTCATTACAAATCACCGTGAACGCAGCTGCGGATTCTGCCTATAAATCACTTGAAAATTCAGGCAGCCAGCTAAACAGCTTAGAACAGATTTTACTCGGAACCAGCAAAATCGCCCTGACGGCAAACCAGACCCTTGGCGATACCGGAACGATTATTTCGGGCATGTCCGATAAAATACAGCTGATTTTGACTTCCTTAAATAATATTACGGATTCTTCGGCTTATCAGACGCTTTCACAGTTATTACATGCCGATGCGGCCTCCTATGCCGAATTTATTGCAACACCTGTGGAAGTTGAACAGATTGATGTCTACCCGGCAGTCAACTACGGTACGGCAGTTACACCGTTTTACACAGCACTGGCGCTGTGGGTCGGCGGTATCGTACTCGTGGCACTGATGAAAGTACACGTTGACAATAATCCGAAGATGGAACTGATGGCAAAACCGCACGAACTATATCTGGGCAGATTCCTTTTATTCTTTGTGATGGGACAGATACAGAGCCTGATTATTGTACTCGGCGATTTATATTTATTAAAAGTTTCCTGTGAACATCCGGGACTGCTCATTTTGACGGCTTCTGTCGCAAGCTTTGTATTTGTCCTGCTGATTTACACGCTGACACTTTCCTTTGGCGATGTCGGAAAGACCATTGCCGTTGTTATGGTTGTTATCCAGATTGCCGGTTCGAGCGGTACATTCCCGATTGAACTGCTGCCGCAGTTTTTCCAGAACGTATACCTGTACTTCCCGTTCCCGTATGCGATTAACGCCATGCGCGAAGCCATCAGCGGCATGTATGAAATGAACTACTTTATTTATATGGGAAAACTGCTGATTTTTGCCGCAGCTTCCCTTTTACTCGGACTGGTAATCCGCAAACCTTTCATTCCGCTCAATCATTTCTTTGAGGAAAAAATGAAAGAAACCAAAATGATGTAACCAATACATATTTGTTAGTGAGGTAGAACTATGACTTTAAAAAACAGCCCTGTGGCAGATGACCTTCTGGCAACACCCATAGCACGGACTTCTGCCAGAAGCCTGTCCGATTCCGGTTCACCGGATACGGATTTTACGGACGTGTCTTCGTCTAAGAACGGACGTGATGAAGATTTTAACGCGACTTTAATGCAGATTCAGGAATTCAGCCATACACTGCATGAACGCAATCAGAAGCGTATTAAGGCGGGACTCTGGTGTATTGCCATTATCCCGATGATTTTCCTTATTTTGCTGCTGCATATGGAGAGTTCAAAGGTTGTGTATCTTTTATTATGGGTAATTTCACTCTTTTTAATTTCTGCATATCTGGTAACGGTCGCTTACATTGATGACCAGATGCAAAAAAAATTAAAACAGCTCGGACTGGATTTGAAAGAGGGACACGACTACCTTGTACAGGATTTACCATCCCGTCTCAATAACAACTTACAGTCTATTATCACTGCTGCAAAGGAGATTAAACTATGAAAAATATTTTTCTTGTTTTTATACAGGACCTCAAACGTATCAGTACCAATGTGGTCGCCATTGTTGTACTGATTGGTCTTACCGTCATTCCATCCCTGTATGCGTGGTTTAACACTCTGTCAAACTGGGACCCATACGGAACAGATTCCACTTCCCGCATCAAGGTTGCTGTGGCGTCTGATGATCCGGGTGTAACTATTGACGGTGTGACTGTAAATATCGGCGACCAGATTATTTCTAATTTAAAAGCCAATACAACCATCGGCTGGGTGTTTACGGATTCCACGCAGGAAGCCATTGACGGCGTGTACAGCGGCGACTACTATGCCGCACTGGTTCTACCGTCTGACTTTACAAGCGATATGGTAAGTTTTCTTTCGGATTCCCTAGAACATCCGCAGATTCAGTATTACTGTAATCAGAAGAAAAATGCCATTGCGCCGAAAATTACGGATAAGGCAAAAAAAGCAGTTCAGTCCCAGACTAATTCCACCTTTGTGAACACTTTAACAAAAAGTCTTGTAAGCGCCAGCTCCGCTGCTATCACCGTGGATTTTGACAGTCTGACACTGGATGATACCACAGGGAATTCACTCATTGATGTCATATCCGGTAAACTGACCGATGCCTACAATGAATTGCAGACATACAATGTGATGTTAGATTCCCTGATTTCCATTACACAGATTTCTTCCGATGTTTCCTCTCTTGCGCGCAGTTCTTCATCGGATTTACCGGAAACACTGGATACACAGGCAGGAGAACTTGCCGCCCTGCAAAAGCTTCTGGATGCCAATTCAGTTTCTTCCCTGTCAGAGGTTTCCGCTTCACTTTCGGAAAATGTGTCCTCTATCCGCAGTGTAATGTCTTCCATTTCTTCTTTATATCAGGATATGGACGGCGACATGAACACCTTTACGGATGCGGTTACACAGGGACAGGAAAATCTGACACGGACACAGCAGACTTTAAATGCACTGATGACTAAGCTTTCCGATTCTATTGAATTACTCAATAAAATCGCTTCCGACCCGGAATATGATTTTGTGAATGAGATTTTAGGCAGTGACCCGCAGACACTGGCAGACTTTATTGCCTCACCGGTAGAAATTACGACCAAAAAGATTTATGAAATTTCAGCTTACGGTTCTGCCGTTTCACCGTTTTACACGGTCCTTTCCATCTGGGTCGGCGGTCTGATTATGGTGGCTATCATTCATACACAGGTGAAAAAATCCAAACACCTGCCGGCCGGTGTAAAGCCGTATCAGAAATTTTTCGGACGATACCTGACATTTTACTGTATCGGGCAGTTGCAGACACTTCTGATTGTACTCGGAAATCTGTTTTATATCCAGATTCAGTGTCCGCACCCGGTTTTATACTGGTTTGCATGTTCTGTCACCAGCCTGGTCTTTACGATTTTTATGTATGCACTGACGGTTGCCTTTGGCAATATCGGTGAAGCCCTTGCAATTATTTTCATGGTAGTCCAGGTTGCCGGAAGCGGCGGTACGTTCCCGATTGACGTCCTGCCAAAGGTTTACCGGATGATTTACCGCTACCTGCCATTCCCATATGCCATGGATGCCCTGCGCGAAACGATTGGCGGCATGTACGGCAATTATTACTGGGAATGTATCGGCAGACTCTCTATCTATATTATCATTGCCATTCTCATCGGTCTTGTCCTTCGCAAGCCGTTTGAACAGCTCAATCACTATATGGAACGGAGTAAGGAAAATTCCGGAGTGATGCTGTAACAGGCAAAAAAACACCCTCACTTTACACACGCTGTGGGAGGCAAAAAAACAACCCGCATTTTCCACACGCTGTTTGACGGAAAATACGGGTTGTTTTTTGCCCTTGGAGGGGGCGGGCGGAAAGATTGTGGGTGATTTCGCCTTGGCGGGGACGGAAAGGGTTTGTGTTTTTTGCCGCCTGTTTACTTTTTGCCCGGCTTACAGTTTCCAGATATCGGTGTTGTACTGGCGGATGGTGCGGTCGGAGGAGAAGAAGCCTGCCATCGCGATGTTTATCAGCATTTTTCTGCCCCATGCGGCTCTGTTTTTGTAGTCTGCAAGCGCCTGTTCTTTTACCTTTATATATTCCTTGAAATCCAACAGTGTCATGAACCAGTCTTTGCTGATAATTTCATGGTGCAGACGGGCTAAGTTTTCTTCATCACCATACTGCTTTAACTCATCTGAAACGATAAAATCAACACATTTTTTTATCATTTCATCCTTTTCATAAAAGTCCTTTGCACAGTAATCGGCATTTTTGTAATGCGCGATGACTTCGTCACTGGATGCACCAAAGGTATAGATATTGTCTTTGCCAACAAGCTGTGCAATCTCGACATTTGCACCGTCAAATGTTCCGAGTGTCAGTGCACCGTTTAACATAAATTTCATATTGCCCGTTCCGGAAGCTTCCTTGGAAGCCAGCGAAATCTGCTCTGAAATGTCGCACGCCGGAATCAGCTTTTCCGCCATCGTCACATTATAATTTTCCACCATGACAACCTTTAAATACGGACTGACATCCGGGTCATTTGCAATCAATTCACCCAGGCACAAAATTAAGTGAATAATATCTTTTGCAATCGTATATGCTTTTGCCGCCTTCGCACCGAAAATAACCGTAACCGGAGTATCCGGAATATTTCCGGCCTTAATCTCAAAATATTTGTAAATGACATACAGTGCGTTCATCTGCTGGCGCTTGTACTCATGCAGGCGCTTTACCTGAATGTCAAAGACCGACTGCGGATTGATTTTTACACCGCATTTTTCCTGCATATATGCAGCAAGACGTTTCTTATTTTCCGCCTTAATTTCAAGCATGCGCGCAATCACATTTTCATCATCTGCATATTTTATAAGCTGTGAAAGTTCCCCTGCTTCCTTTTTAAAATCTGCACCAATCAGTTCTTCAATATAGGCGGCCAGTGCCTGATTGCAGTGCAGTAACCACCTTCTGAACGTAATGCCGTTGGTTTTATTGTTAAATTTTTCAGGATAAATACGGTAAAAAGATTTCAGTTCTTCCTGCATCAAAATCTCCGTATGCAGCTTTGCCACCCCATTTACACTGAAACCATAATGAATATCAATATGTGCCATATGCACGCGGTCGTTTTCGTCAATAATGTAAACGGAAGAATCCGTATAACGGGCGCGTACATTTTCATCAAGATAACGGATAATCGGAACTAACTGCGGCACAACCTCCTCAAGATAGTCCAGCGGCCATGTTTCGAGTGCTTCTGCAAGAATCGTGTGATTTGTGTATGCACACGTCTTTGTCACCACCTCTGCCGCCTCCTGCATCGTCATCACACTGCCGTCAATGTCTTTCTGCGTTGTTAAAATGCGGATTAATTCAGGAATAACCATTGTCGGGTGCGTATCATTAATCTGAATCACCGCAAATTCATTCAGATTCTTTAACGTCTTTCCCGCTTTTTCACATTTCCTGCGGCACTCTGAAAGAATCAGCTGTGCGGCATTGCTTACCATAAAATACTGCTGGTAAATGCGCAATAACTGTCCGGCTCTGTCGCTGTCGTCCGGGTACAAAAAGAGCGTGAGATTCTTCTCAATCGCATTTTTATCAAAATCAATGCCGTCGTGCATCGGTATTTTTTCATCAACCGTGTCGATATCAAATAAATGCAGTTTGTTGACCCTGCCCTCGTAACCTGTCACATCAATGTCATACATTCTCGACATGACGGACAATTTGCCAAACTGTACCGGGTACTGCACCTCCGTCTTTGTCAGCCAGCTTTCCTTTTGAATCCAGTAATCCGGCTGTTCTGTCTGCTTATTCTGTGCAAACACCTGACGAAACAGCCCCAGATGATAGTTGATGCCAATGCCGTCCCCGTTTAAGTTTAATGTGGCAATGGAATCCAAAAAGCACGCTGCCAGCCGTCCCAGTCCGCCATTTCCAAGTGACGGCTCCGGCTCGACTTCTTCGATTTGTGCAATATTCTTTCCATTTTCCTCTAATTCCTGCGAAATCTGCTCATACAGCCCCAGATTAATCAGGTTGTTTGACAGCAGCTTTCCAATCAGAAATTCTGCGGAAATGTAATACACTTTCTTGCCGTTTTCTTTTTCCTGCCGCTCCTGCGCTTCTTTTCTTTCTTCCGTGACTTTCTTTACCAGTGCCAGCAGTGCCGTATAGACCTGTTCGTTACTGCACTCTCTGATGGTCTTTCCATACATTTTGTTACAAATTTCTGCTATGCTCATACTTCTCTCCACTCCTATTTTTATTTCTGATTATTTTTCGATGATTCTGATTATTATTATATATTTCTAAGATTTTTTATCTTGCATAATTACCGCTTAAAATAATACAATACTATCATACTTTTATATCATGCTACCAGGGTCAAAATATCTGAACCCACATGAGCTTGCTCATAGGCGGGTGCTATGTGCCAGTGGCACATGTTTAGCACGGAACAATCCATAGATATCATAGTTAAGGCTTTTGACCCCAACATCATATCATGATATACAAAATATATGAAATTGGCGTTTGTGCAGTAAATCTGCGGATTGGAGGGGCTATGCACATATTAGAATATGAAAATTACGAAGAAACGAAAAAACACTATGATACGGATTTTTCCTATAATACTTATCCTTGCTCGATTCCTCTGGATTTTCCGTGTGTGCCGATGCACTGGCACCGTGAAACGGAAATTATTTATGTAAAGAGCGGCAGGGGAATGGTCAATGTCGATGGTATTTCCTACCCGGTTGTCAAAGACAGCATTGTCTTTATTCTGCCGGGCAGGCTTCATTCCATTGCGCAGTATGAATCGGAAGCATTTTCATACGAAAATATCATTTTTGATATGCAGATGTTAATCCCAAAAGAAGGGGATACGATGTCTTTTAACTTTTTTCACCGCCTGCAAAATTTCCCCGAAGATTTTCCGGTTTTAATAGACCGGGTTCCGAAAGCGCACCGCGCTGTTCAAATCTGCCTTGACCGGATTGACGATTTGCGTACCACCTATCCTGCCGGGTATTATCTCGGCATTAAAGGCTGGCTGTATCAGTTGTTTTTTATTCTGGAATCAGAGATTCTTGCACCGGATAAAATGCGTGAAATTACAACGTGTGATTTACCGCAGCAAAAAAACAGTGCTGTTTCCTCCCGGAAAAACGGTTATTTTAAAGAAAATACGAAGGAAAAGCTGTGCCTGATTACCGATTATATTGCAAATTACTACCCGCAAAAAATCAGTATTGAGCAGATTGCGGCAGTCTGCGGTTTCAGCAGCTCCCATTTCATGAAATTTTTCAAGCTGTATATGGGAAAGCCCTTTATTGCTTACTTAAATGAGTACCGCCTAATCCGTGCCGCGCACCTGCTGTGTGCATCAGATGATGACATTCTTGCGATTTCTCTGGAATGCGGTTTTGAAAATGTATCTTATTTTAACCGCTTATTCCTGCGCGAATATCATATGACACCGTCCAAATTCCGGCAGGCGCGCAGAAACTGATGCTGCTTTTATATCTTATGCACGTTTTTAAGATAATTTAAAAAACCTGTACACCCTGCCACCACATCATTCCATGTCTGTGCAAAATCCCCGGAATACCACGGGTCTGCGATTGATTTGCCGCGGCGGCTGATTGTCTGGCTGATTGAATTGCTGCTTTTATTTTTAGTCTGAAGCTGACTACCCTCTTGAAGTTCGTCTGCATAATCTAACAACAGATGAATTTTTCCTTCGGTATCCGCGCCTGTGATACGCTCTGTGTTACGGATGTTGTTGGTATCCGCACAAAGCAGGTAGTCATAGTGATGATAATCTTCTTTTGTCACCTGTCTGGCGCGCTTGCCCGCAAAGTTGGTGTATGCGGTCTTTCCAATCCCATGCTTTTTTAGTTCTGCCTGCGCCGGCGGATAGATTGGATTCCCTTTGCCGTTCCAGATTTCCTCTGTGCTGGTCGCCGCCGAAGCGATTTCAAATTGTTCTGTCAAGCCACGCTGTTCCACCATGTCTTTTAATACGAATTCTGACATTGGGGAACGGCAGATGTTGCCGTGGCAGATAAATAATACTTTTATCATTGTTTTATATCTCCTCAAATCTTCTCAAACCATTGATTTTACTTGGTTCTTTGAAAATTGTAATTTTCGTTATTTTCTTATTTTTTCTTAAAAATCCTTATATTTCTTTCACCATTTGGCATACAAATTGGCATAAAATGAAAGTTTTATGCCACGCCTTTTTATCATGGCATATTAACAACCTTCCGTGGCATTTTACCCTTAGAAGTGCCTGCAAGATTCAGTCTTTCAAGCTCTTCTCTTGCATCTTTTGCCCCCAAGTGCGTATATGTATTTAAGGTCACTCCTATATCACTATGCCCCATTAAATATTGCAAAGTTTTTGGGTTCATACCTGCTCTTGCCATGTTACTGCAATATGTATGCCTACATACATGAGGTGTAATTTTCGGAATCTGTACACGATATGTCCGATTATATCTTCCTACCGCATAATGAAAATACTTCTCCCAATTCAATGCAACCATCGGATTGTTATTTTTATCGTAAAATAAAAATCCTGTATAGCCATCAATGATTGGTTCTACCTTTGGATACTTCCTATTTGCAACAATTCTTTCCAAACATTCTCTGACTTCCTCTGTCATAGGAATATCTCTGGTACCCGAAGATGTCTTTGTTTCCTCAATGCTATATTCCATATCACGTTTGCGCTGTAACTGATGTGTAATATAAATCAGATTGTTCTCAAAATCAATATCATGCACCGTAAGTCCACAAAATTCACTTACACGAAGCCCTGTCTTGAACAAAAGAAACATTCCATCATAATATTTACTATAATGGCTGTCTTCTTTGATAAATTTCAAGAATTTGCGTTCATCTTCCTGTGTAATTGCTTCTCTTGTTACAGAATCATTGACAACAACGGTAGCAAGTTGAAACTCAAATGGATTTCGAAGTAATAAATCATCATCTACAGCCATCTGAAATGCTGGTCTAAGAACACCGCGAATGGAATGAATAGAACTATATCCTCTTCCATCTTCTTCCTGCAACTTAATCAGAAACAACTTCGCATCTGATAATTTCACACGGTCAATTCTCTTAGTTCCAAATGCTTCCTTTGCAATCACATTTCTTACAAACTGATAATTTGCAGCTGTATTATGTCGAACGCCCTTTTTCAATCCCAAATAACGTTCTACCAGCTCCAAAACTGTCATGTCACCACTGCACACTCCGCGATTCAATTCCATTTGGATTGTCTTTTCTTTTTCTCTTAAAGAAATATCCGCTTTTCTTCCAGCTGGCACACGATCCGTGTTTACTAATCTCCAACTATATACCGCTTTTCTTTTTCCAAAAGCATCCACATATCTGTATGCATATCTTCCATTTTTGTCCTGACTTTCTCCATTCCAGAGAAGTCTGTTTTTATTGTCACGTCTCTTTTCACTCAATACTTGCTCCTTTCTAAAGAGCCATGACATAGCATATTGTTAGTATACCATGGATGACTCTTTTTTTGTCAAAATCTTGCTTCTAAATTGTTTCTAATTTATCAATATACTGTTCAAATTTAGCTCGTTTGATTTGAACACGATTTCCATTCCATAATAGATAGTCTGCGTTCTTATCCTCATTGATAAGCGATCTTAACTTGTTCTCTCCAATGCGAAAATACATCGCTGCTTCTTCTACTGATAATGTATATTTTCTCCAAATAGGAATTTCATATGTTTTTTCCATTGCTTACGCTCCTTTCTTTAAGCCCGGTAGGGTGGAAACCATCTTTGTAAACCCCAAAAGTAAACCACCGCCAAAAGACTTTTCATTTTCTATATTTGTTGTTATTTTCTCTTTTTTATTTTCTTTACTTATATTACGTTTACATAGTTTACACATAAATAAAATTCAATATTTATAAGTCTTCCGCCTTAAACCATGTTGTAAATAATCAGTAAACATTCAAAGAATTTGTTGTTTCATACTCTTGAATCAAATGGAATCTCCATCTGCTTGGGAATAGATACAAATTCCTTGTTTACGGCTTCCTCTCGATACCAATATTTCTGAATCCCATACTTTTCAAAACGTTTTGTTGCACCTGTCTTTTGCTTCCATCCAACAATACTGTTATTCATAATATCGTTGATTTCATTAACCGTTCTTCGATCAGGCTTTCCCACATTATCTAATGCTTCCTGATAGATAAGATTGGTACACACATAATCCGCACTGTAATTATCCAAAAAGGACTGAATAATTCCTACATCTGTATCCTCTGCCATAAAGAAGTCTCTTTGCTGTGCTAACTGTTCTTTTAAATGTTTTGGCAGAATTAAACTGTAATCTCCACTTCGATAGATTTCCATGACTTCTGCCCACATCTGTTCTATATATGCTCGGCTCTCTGCTTCATTCTCTAGAATATGTACCTCTGGTTGAACTACATGTGTTTCTATTGGAATAAATCTTCTATTGCCGGTACGATCAAATGGTAAAAATCCCTTTTTATTTGAAGTTCCTGCAAATACACATTGTCTTGGCGCATCCTTTGGATATCTCTCATAGGGCACTTTATAGGTATCCTTTTGTCTACTGATAAATGCCTTGTTTTCTTCAATATATCTCGCACTAGCAGTTGCCACCATCTCAGCCATTTCAATAATCCAATGTCCGCTCATCTTACGAACCACATTCTCATCATTCAACCGTTTTAGATCATCGGAAAACCAATCATCCTTCATTGCCAATAAGCGAAAAAATGTCGACTTTCCATCTCCTTGCTTTCCTACCAGGCAAAGCATTATTTCAAATTTACATCCTGGATAAAATATGCGATTAATTGCTCCTAACATAAAAATCTTAAGAGATTCATACACAAGTTCTGATTCCTCACACCCCAAGAAATGATGAAGTGCCTTCGCCACCCGTGGTACACCATCCCACTCTAATGCATTCAGCTTGTCCTGAATTGGGTGAAATTTATATTCAGACGCTACGATACGAATCCCACTCACTACCTGTTGACCTGCATTTAATATTCCATAATCTTCCATAATGAGTGCAACCTGATGTAAATCATCATCTTCAATGCAATGTGCATTCTCATTCCAGGGTGTACTATTCACCACATCCACTCGATCTGTAAGCAGATTCTTTCGAAATGCTCCTTCAAGTATTGGATCCTGCTCTAATATACTGATTACATTTTTAACACTTCGTATCACCTTGCCATTATCGTTTAATGCGAGAGTTTCTCTGATTTCTGCCCTTTTCAATCTCAGCAACTCTTTGTCCAATCTTTTCTACCTCCCCTTTGCAATTTTCGTAAAAATCTTTTATCTCTTCACGACTGCCAAATAACAATCCGTCTTCCAAATATTCACTTCTGGTCAAGTTGACCAGAACTTCCTCAAAATGCTCATCCCATTCCTCATCCATACTTTTGGGTGCATAGATAATCTTCCATTCCTTTAGGATATTCGCATAGTCTGCTACAGTTCGAAATGCCCTGGTAATTTCATGCATTGTAACTGTCGATTCCTTCTTCACGCATTTTACTGGATTACCTGGCTTTGCCGATTTGGTTCCATATTTTTCTGTAATTAATCCATAATCTGATGCAAGTTTGTTAGCTGCATCCTTTGCCGACAGATTAAAATACATTGCTACAAAATCAATGACATCTCCTGATGCACCACATCCAAAACAATAGAAACGCTTATCCACCTTCATACTCGGATGTTTGTCATTATGAAATGGACAGCATATTAGTCCAGATTGATTGGGATGAAAACCATAATGAATCACTGCATCTTTTGTCGTAATATTTTGTTTTACTACCGTAAATACATTTGTCCTCATTAACGATGTCTCCCCTTTCTCCTTGGAACTAACTGCTGTGCCATCTCCTGTACTTGTCCTACAACTTCTTCCTTTTCCGCAGTTTGCATTTTCTCCAGCGAAAGTTCTTCATCTTTTGGTCCTGTAAGTGCTAATTCTTCAATCCGATCCCACATACTTGTCTTTATTTGATTTATATTTGACTTCTTTTTTACTGGATCCATAAAATAGTTTTGAAATACTCTTGTAAAGCGATCTTTCGCTCCCATCAGCACCTCGCATATACGATTCGTCACATTTTTAATGGCTCTTTTTTCACTGCTGCCATACCATTCTTCCTCCGATTCTTCTTCATCCAAACTTGCTTTTCTGATATCACGGCTTCCTAACAAAGTCATGTGTTGTGCCATATCACCAACCATCAAATTGCAGGATTCTCTATAAGCAGCATCAGCCATACACTCAATCATGGTATTGATTGCCGCCATATCTGTATTAACAGCACTAAGTTGCTTTTCTTTTGTATCAATTTCTTCCTTTACATTTCCAAGCTTGATTTTTTGATTCTGAATAATAAAATCATTTTTTTCCAAATACTTGCGCCCACCATATTCGGCTGTCTTATCCACAGACAAACCATATTCCTCACAAAGCTCTAAGAATTTGTTTCTACACACTGCATCAAATACCATCTTGCGATTATTCGCTTTACTCTTAGGCTTGTTTGGATACGGTAACTCAAAGCCTAGAAGCTCCAATGCCTTATCCTGTTGTGGGGCAATTTCTCCATAGCTATTTGGTGCATCAAATACATGACGTTCATGGATATGTGGTGTTGCTTCATCCACATGTAATGCCCAATCAAGAATATGTATAAATTGCCCATACGAATCTTCAAACCATTCCAGAAAATCTTCAGTCACCTTTACAAGTGTTTCTGGTTTTACTGATGCATCCATTGTTCCAAGCTGATAGATGCTCTCCTCAGGACAGGTTTTCTTATTTTGATAAATGCCCTCAATCATTCTGTTTCTCTCTGTGTGTCTATTTCTTGCATTTCTTTCATTTTGATTTATTACAAAAGCACCATAATTTTCTTCATAAAAACGAAGTTCAATTGCATCGAAGCTCTCATAATTTCCTTTTGAAGTGGCAGTTCTTTTTCCTGTATAACAATCCCAATAAATATTTTGCATTGCCATATTTGCATCAATATGTTCACTATGATTCAAATCAAAATTCCGATCATTATGTTTGGGATTGTAGGAACCATGCTTACCACTTCGACCATTGTGTCTTGTCGCTTTCATTCTTCCCTCCATCACTGTAATTTTTTTCTGTTTGACTATCTGCAAATCCGCAACCGTGTTGTTGTTACGCCAGATAGTACCCAGTACGAAGTGGCGCATCCGCCACCTCTCGCCGTTGGCGCCTGGGCAAGAGTTGCACCCTTGACCGGCTTAAATATTCTCCTGCTGTAACTCGCTTTTCCCGGGAATCGAGTTGCAGCTTATTCAAATATCCACAGCGCATTGTAAAGACTATTCAAGAATTGCGCCTATTCTCTTTTGCATTTCAAAATGTATATGGTTCCATTTATGACAAATGACTACTTTCAAATTGCAAAAGAATATGTCTTTACTAAGTATTTGGGTTGAAAAAATACTGATTACTAAATCTTGTAAGAATTTATATCTTCTTTTTTCTTCCCTACTATGTACTTGGAGCCTCAAAAAGCTGATTGCAGATTTTTGAGCAAACTTTTTCAAAAATTTTTTTCTTACAATTTGTATATGGGAACAAATTCTACTAATCCTCGTTTTTTCTTGTAACTTTTTAAATAACTTTGTATTTCTTAGATCAGATATGTGGGTTTACTTTTCGTTTTTCCCACCTATTACTGTGATTTTTGGCAAAAAAAATCTCCAGGAACTTTTTCGTTCCTGAAGATTTTTGCTAATTTTATACACTTTTGTATTATTGATAAATCTTATCTCTTTTTTCCCATGAATTAGAAACATAATTACAACGTTCTCGAATCCTTCATACTAACGTTGTAACTTATTCCATATCAAATGATCCAATATAATTATCATATGCATCTTGTTTCTCATCATTTAGAAAATCCACACTATATGTATCACTACCTACATAAATATGAACTTTCCCATCTACACAATCGAATGTAATATCTCCTGCTGAATTTTGAGTTATCGTATTGTACCCTGAATAGTAGTTTAAATCTTTTGACTTAGCTTCCCCAATTACTACAATTTTCGGATTAAGTACTGTTAAAATATCTTCTGGAATTTTACCACTCTCTCTGCCATGATGTGGTGCAAACAGAACATCTATTTCTTCAAAATCAATTTCATCTTTAACCTTTTCAAGGAAGTCCGTTTCTATATCACCCATCCACAAAAATTTTGCTCCACAATTATATTGAACAATAAGAGAAATATTGTTTGGACTTTTCCCTTCCTTCGCTTGCTTTAATGCGTCTTTATAATCTTCGTTGTCTGTATCAGGCCACAAAAAATGTAACCCAGCACCCTTTCTAACACTGTCACCCTTATTTAACCATTTTCTACTACATCCTTTATAAACATAAAATGCTTTTTCTCCATCTCTAATTTCTTTATATTTTTTAAAGGAATCCGTTTCATCTGTCTTTGTTGCTTCATTCTCTACACAATAAAAATTCTCTATACTTTTGCGTTCATTATAGTATTCTATATGTTGAAAATGATCATCATCTGGATGTGTAGATATAAATCTTGTTATTCCTTTTCCTTTTGATTGCTCAATAATTTCGTCCATAATTTCTTCTTGATTATCATCTGTCATGCAACAATCTATTGATGTAAAACTATCGGATCCATGTTTAATATAAAACATATCTCCATTTCCTACCGAAAGTGATTTAACTAAGCTCATTACATTTCCTCCTTTTCATTAACCTTTTTCACTCTACTTGCAACATACTTAGTTTGTTTTTTGTATGCGACCGCAAAAAGAATTGTAATTATCACAAGTATCAAGATATCTGTTATTGTCGAAAAAGCTCTTATTTTTGAAATTAAAATCAAATATACTTTTGCTATCAGAACAACGATACACACAGAAAAAACCGTTCTATATGAGTTATTGACTTCAGATAATACATTCACCTTTTCATCTTTTCTACTTGCTTTCACAAACTCTCCATAATCTGCATATTTAACCCATTTTATTTTTTTGCATATAGGTTCAATTACCAATGATCCAAATCTACTTACCACCATTCCCATAAAATAAAAAACAAATAAATCCTCAATTATATTTCCTTCTACAATTTTAACCCCTATTATTCTCTCAAGCAAAAAATTCAACACAATACCTGGAAGTAAATTATTTAAGATATTATAAGAATCCAACTTTTCTAATATTTTCTCCATAGTGATGTCACCGTCCTTTCAATTTGCAGTATACCTCTTGCTTTAACATAACTTACGTGTTTCATTCTTGGATAAAATAACATATCAATTAATTCATTCCCTTTGCATAAGCATAAATTCTTTTCAAGAAATTTTCATCTACTGATGTCTTTCCATCAACCATTCCAGAGAAACCATTGTACGAACTGAATCCAAGCATATAAACAGCCAATGCCATAGAAAGATTTTCTGATTCTTCTCCAGATATTTCTGCAATCTTCTTCAATTCTTCTGCAACTGTATCATGAGGCACCTTTACATCTCCGCTCTTTTGAACTACAGATTCTATAACTTCTGGAAGTACCATGCACATCTGATAAAATGCATCCTCTTCTCCTGTTACAAGAGCATAGAATTGATCTAAACTTACTCTTCTGATTCGTTTATGTGAAATCTTTCTACCATCAACAGTTGGATTCCATGTAATATTTTGAGACTTTTGCGCAATTGCCTCTACTAAAAAGCATGCACAATCATCATCGTTTAGTAATTGATTCTGCATTTTCATATATGTCTTTCCTGTAGATGCCGAGTTCATAGTATTGTGTTTATTTTTCATCTCTACATAAATCCTATGTACTATATCCCCTTCTGGCAACTGAATACCATCTGGATTTTCATAAATAACATCCCAGCCACCTTCTTTTCCATTATCCGGAACACGGCAATTATTCATATACTGAAATATTGTTTGATGAAAATATCCAATATCATTATTATTTGATTTGTCTCTTTGACGAAATATTTCATTACCAACCATTTCTTCCCAAGTTGACTGATATACCGTTTTATCAAATATCAGCTTTATCGGATCAATGATATTTTTGTTAAAACGCTTGATATCAAATGATTCTAATTTTTCCCCATACTTATCAATCGTTGCTTCTACATGTTTAACAAAATCGTCTTCACTAATAAAATCTAATTTCCAATCCATTATATTGCCTCCTTAATTTTCGTATTTGCCTCAAGAATATCAAGCGAATGTACAATTTCCTTTGCGATATCATATGCCAAATTAACTGGGACAGCATTACCCACTTGCTTATACTGTGCTGATACATTACCACAAAATTCCCAATCATCTGGAAATGTCTGACAACGTGCATTTTCTCTAACCGTAAATGGTCTAGCTTCCAATGGATGACATCTCTCTGTTTGTTTCTGAGAAGGTGATGTCAATACCGTGAGCGATGGTTCATCCAAACTCATTCTTCTTAAAATTCCTGTTCTTCCGCCCTCCATGTCCCAACAACTCTTCATATACTCTTTTGCAATTTTAGGATCAATGTCTCTCCAATAACCCCCAGGTGGAACTAATTCAAATATTTTTTTCTTCTTTTCACCATATGGAACTCCTGGACCTTCTGGGCAATCTAACAAAACATCCCTAAGAACAGGTTTATAACTATGTGCCTTTGGGAATGTATACTCTGTTTTTCCTACAAGATCATTTCGAATTCCTATAGTAATAAGACGTTCTCTTTTCTGTGGTACTCCATGCTCCCATGCATTTAACACTTGTTTGTCGATGGTATATCCTGCTTTTGCAAAGATATCAAGCATTGTTGCATATGTTTTTCCATGGTCATGTGTAAGTAGTCCACGAACATTTTCAAATAGAAACATTTTGGGCTGCAGCTTTTCTAAGAATAATGCATAATGATAAAATAATGTTCCTCTCGCATCTTCAAGTCCGAGTCTTTTTCCTGCATATGAAAATGCCTGGCAAGGTGCTCCACCTGAAAGAAGATCTAATTCTCCCTTTTTAATAGAGAAATACTCTTCTAAATCTAAACATGACACATTTGCAATATCATCGTTAATCACATTCCAATTTGGTCTATTTTTCTTTAATGTATCTGCTGCATTCTTATCAAATTCTATTAAGCCAAGTGTTTCAAAACCAGCTTTTTCCACGCCTAAGGCTAACCCACCAGCTCCAGCAAACAATTCAATACTTGTATACATTCAATTACCTCTTTACTTTTTTCTAATTTTATCATTGTAAGTGTACCAAAAAACGGACTTGTTCTATATTAACTTACAATTCTTTCTTCATCTACTAATTCCATTATGTCTTCAACTTGACATTGCAAAGCTTTACAAATCTTGCAAAGCACTTCTGTTGAAACATTTTCATTTTTTCCCATCTTAGCCAAAGCATTTGTTGTAATTCCAGATTTTTCTCTAAGCTGTGTTTTACTCATATTCAAATCTATAAGTTTTTTCCATAATTTGTTATAGTTTACTGTCATAATTATTCCTTTCAACTGTTATAAATCAATAGACTATCCGCTTAACAAGTATATCAAATCATATTGATTTTCTCAATATGATTTTGATTAATTCAATGTCCTAATCTATTCAATACATCCAAATAGCAGATATGATTTTTGCTGTGATTTTGTCTTCTAACTTTTCAATTCAACTGTAGCTTTGTCTCAAGTATTTTCATTTTTCTTTATGAAACTCATAAGCCACTCGTTCAATAGGCTAAAACCTAAAAATGGTGCCATTTAATATTACTAAATGACACCACCACTATTTTAAATATTTTTATTTTTGAAAAATCTTTTATATTTTTCACTCGATTTCCTATATTCTTTCGGAAGTTCTATAAGATGAAAATAGTTATCTTTTACTTTAGAACAATAAGGAACATCTCTTAGTGTGATATAACAATCCATTATTTGGGGATCATCTTTTTTTATACTAATTGGAGTTTCTGTAATCTGTAAATATGATTCAATCAAAATGTAAATATTATTAACAATATATTCAACTCCATATTCAGCCTGCATATCGTCAAATCCATATATATTAAAAATATCTAATATACATTCTTGCATAGCATCTAAACTATAATACAACCTCACCGCAGGATGTGGATGAGTCAATAGCGAATAATCAGGCACGTCTCCAGTATGAACTGAATCAAAAATTTGAAATTCAATTGTAAGTGAGAGCCAATACAATATGGTAAGCTGCTCTAAAATACTCAAAAGTTCCTCAAAATCAATTTTGTCAGTTCCTATTGTCGCAAAAAACATAGATTTATACAAGAATTTTGTACTTAGCCAGTCTGCCACCATTTCCTGCTCTTGTTTTTCATACCCCCCATTATCAGATGGTTGCATTTCTGCATACGTTCCATTCTCCTTGTCAATATATTTAGCTGTAATATGACCACATTCATGAAAAAAGATGTGTAATAAAATTATACTTCCAAATAATTGATTCAGTTCTTCACGATATGTATCTCCTGCATTTTTTTCAAATATATTTAATTTTCTGAATCTCAAAAACGATTTCAAATCATCTTCCGTATATCGGTTTGTAATATTTTCAATTAAATTCTCTAAACATAAACAACCATGACGTATTTCGATTTTGTATACTTTTTCTTCTATTTTACTCACTCGTGCATTAAACGAGAAATCATTTACAATCTCTATTTTCACCTTAATCCCTGTTTCATTAAAGTAAATTTCTGATGACATTTGAAGAAAATCCACAATGCTCTTATATTTACTATTCAAATTGTCCTGCATATATTTTCCTTTCTCCTATTCCAGATCAACCTTGTAATTTCTTTTATTTTTTAAGCTACAAAATCTAAATATTAGGCTCAAATTGTCTTTATTCCTTGGTATTATAAGATGCTCTGTTCGTTTTCTGCTTATACTTTTCATTTTTCTCCAATAGAAATACCTTAAATGCCTTATTATCAATCCCACTATTGTACGCTCTCCAATAAATAGCTTGTAATTCAAAGGCAATTTTCGCTTCTGCATAATTCATTTTTGAAATACATATCATCCTTTTGATATCATCATTATCAATCGATTCTGTCATAATATTTAGATATTTATCAATATCAAGTGCATAGAAAACTAATTTTTCATACTCCGGCTCAAACTTATCCATATCGTATTTCATTTTGATGTAACTTGCATTTACATTATATGTATTTTCAGCATTCAACATTTTCCGCCCTTTTTGAGTATCAATAATTGCATATACGTTGTAATAAAATTGTGAATGTTTCATTCGCGTTCCTTCAATATACTTCATTGAATACATTTTTTTGATATTTGGAACAATTTCATCATCTACTATATTATTAATTGTTGCTCCAACTTGTAAACAGCGAAGCGTATTTCCATCTTTTCCAAACAATAACCATACTCTATAATCTTCATATTTTTTTGAATCAATCTGTATATTATTAACATCAAATTCTTTATCAATTGTAATAATCTTTTCTAGATAATCAGGTGTTTCAGAAGCCTCTATTGTATTAACTTGAAGTCCTGCGTATTTTTCTTTCATTTGTCTCATATCTCCATATTACCTACCTAATATTTGATTATATTCTTTTATTGTATACTATCCCGCTATGTCATAACTCTAATTCAACACTTTTCTTGGCATAAACTTGGCATAAAACTGCCAACTCAATTCGTGAAACACCAGTAAATTCAAGACTTTCAAGAGATTCTCCACATATTGCCGTGGCAGATGAAAAGTACCTTTATCATAAAAATCTCCTATCTTAAAATGCCAAGATATGCCCAGTTTTGCAAGGTTTTACGCGGGTTTCCGGCACTCAAATTACTTTGTTTATTTGTCACACTTTATACCCTATCTTGACATATCGTGGCACATCATTTCCCTGTGTAGTAGTCAAATCGTAGTAAGTTTTGGGTGTTCAAACTACTGCGATTTTTGCCCAAAAGGGGTTCATCGTTAAAATGTAAACACCCCTAAGGGTTCATTTTGATTTTGGGGTGTGCATTATTTAACGATACTGCACCTACGGGTAGAATTATAGCACCTTATCTATTGCCATCCTAACATCATTCACTAAAGGTAACAATGCTCTCTTATTCTTTGCAATATATTCTTGTAATGCCCTTATTCTTGATTTAAATTCTTGGTTGAGTTTTATATGATGTATCTCATGTTCATTATATGTCTGAACATAGTTTAACACAAATCTCCAAAAATTCTCTTCCGTTAAATATTCTCGCAATTTATTCCGTTTCTCCACACCCCCCGCATAAATATATGCTTCATCGTAATAAGGATTGAATATCCAATACAACTCTTGATGTGAATCAACATAACCAATGAAATTCATTCTATGCTTAATAACATTTCCATTAAGAGTATTTAATAGTTTTTCATAAACTTGTTCTTTAGAGCACTCTCCATTGAAAGAAAATTTAAGCCACCTTACCGTGTTATCAACATACTCTACCGCTTCATTCGTATCTGAATACATACCAAACAAATGAATTACATACTGTAAATCTAATAACAACTCAAATGCTACTTTTTCATATTCGTCTTCTTTGAAACAGTTTCTTCCATGTGCCACTTTATTGCGAATCAAATTATTAAAATAGAATTTAAAATACAGTACAGCTTCCTCAATCTCCATAATTGTACTATTTTTGTCTAATTTTCTTCTCAAATCATCTTTTTCGAATAAATCAAATTGCCCATCTAAACGATTTTGAATATTAGCATCTAAAAACATATCATTAAACAAGCCCTCTATTTGAATTACAACCAAATTCATAAATAACAAATATTTTTGATTCTCAAACAAATCAATTATTGTATGTAGTATTTGTTTTCTATTTTGCAGGCAATACATACTATCTATTTTTTGTTTTATATAATCTATCACTTGGTATTCTGTAACACATTTCTTTAACTCTTGAATATAACATTGCTGATTTCCATTTTTTAAACTTATCCATTGGTCACTTGATAAAATTTTTTCTCTTCTTTGTTTACATAATTCTATCAATTCTTCTGTTCTATTCCAATATGTACTATTACACTCTTGATAATAAAAAGCCTCTATATCATCAATGAATTTTCTCATTTTTATCATAAAAAAAGGTTTGTAAATTGATTGGACTGCATTCTTCCAAGATTCAAGATAAGTATTATCATCTACAAAATCTCTTTTATAATTTTTTATTTCTTCATTATCCTCTTTTGCCAATTCAACAGCCATTTTTCTTAGAGAAGGCAATACATTTTCTTCCGATTCTCCTAGAATAGTTTCTTGAAAACGTGTCACTAATTTTGACTTTGCATATTTAAGCATTTCACAATAAACATAATTTTCTTGAATCAGATCATACAAAACATTATATTCATCTTCTATTTTTTTCAAATCTTTCAAAATGCTTTTATTAGATTTGCTATATGAACGTATTGTATTCTGTTTTTTTATTAGGCTACCGCAAAGTTGCGGATGTGCCTCATCAATTTTTATAAGCTCATTAATACGATTCTCTTCATTTTCTATCTCGGTAATAACACCTAAATACTTATTTTTAATCTCTGAATAATTATGTAATATTTTTTGATACTCATCTGTTGGGTATGTCTTAAATCTAATTACCTTCTCGCAAATTAATACACATAAATCATCATAATGAAGTTTCGAATACTGCTCTTGACTATAGTTTAAGTACATACAAACAATTTGTTTTATCTTCATATTGTCAGTGTGTGGAATTTTTTCTAACATATCATTGATAATAAAATTACCAATTTCTTTGTAGCTATTAATTTCAACAATTTCTAACTTCTGAGACCAATTTCCCCCATCCTGCAAATACTCTAACACATCTATATATAATTCTTTTTCAATCATAGCAGACCATTCCGCCCTCCATAATACATTTTCCTTTTTACTATTTTACAACATCATTTATTCTATGTCCGAATCAATTTTTTTATCAACAAACCTGTATTCTTTTTTTACTAATGCTTCGGGATTATTTCTCTGCTCTCCCTTTTTATATGAACGAACAGGTATCACTCTTCCATCTGGCAATGTTCTATCATGCCCTCGAACTGTCCAAGCTGGCATATTATAATGACGATTTGAATCTGACGAACTATATTTAATCCTATTCCCATTTTCATCAACAGGAATAACCTTCTTGACTAAAACTATATGGTTTCCTTCCTTGTATTCATCATTATTATCTGCCTCTGATTCTCGTTGTTTTATTACGCGAATTTCTTCTGGTCTATTATTCATTTCATACTGAACACCTACCCAAAAATTTCCCAGCCAATATGACAACATTGCTATATCATCAAATGTAAAGTAATGCAACGCAATCTCCGGGATACAAATAGGCTGTATATACGATCCTTCATCCTCACTGATTTCAACAACAGCTGTTTCCATCTCCATCCCAGTATCTTTATCAACAAGACCTACAGAAAAGGCACAATAAACCGATTTTCCCAAAATCTTAAATGTAGCATACAAAGCATATGCTTCAGATTCTTCTCGTTTCTTACTTACATTATTAAGCAATACTCCAATTTGAGTATCGGTGGTTATATCTCCAAATATCTCTAGGCCAAACTCTCTTAATGCAGTATTTTGTGAAAAAAAATCCACACTTCTTCCAATATATGAAATTTTATCCGCTCCATTGTCTGTAATGTCAAAAAAGTCTACAGGATTATTAAAATTAACAACTTTATCATCAATGACTACCTTAGAAAAGTCTACATCTTCTTTTACGCATTTACTCCAATACCATTCTATTTCTTTTGATGTTGAAGGCAATTTATTTGATTTAAAATTCAATTTATACCACCATCCATTTCATAATATCTTCATTCAAATTATACAACTTATTATTTGATTTTCCCACTACTTTTCAGACAAAAACAGGCCGACCAGATTAATCCAGTCGGCCTTAATGCTCCTATCCTTATACCACCTTGAACATATTTTGTTTCATCGGTTTTTCCTTTTCTTCCCCATACATTTCCTTTCTGGCTTTCTCCAAATTTTCCATTCTCTTAATTTCTTCTGCTGCATCCTCAAGTCCCAAATGAGTGTAGGTATTTAGTGTCACACCTATGTCACTATGCCCCATTAAATATTGTAAGGTTTTAGGACTCATGCCTGCCTTTGCCTGATTGGTACAGTAGGTATGGCGGCAGACATGAGGAGTAATGTTTGGCATCTGCACCTTGAAAATGCTGTTATACCTTCCCACCATATGGTTGAATCAATGTTCCCAATGCATGGCTACAAGCGGTTCTCCGTTATCATCAATACAAAGGAATCCTGTGTATCCATCAAGCATTTTTTCAAATTCCACCTTCGGTCTATCTTCAATTATTCTTCTAATGCACTCCGCCACATCATCCTTGATTGGGAGCTGCCTTGTTCCGGCATTGGTTTTGGTATCAAATGTAATCGTGCGAATGTCCTGACAAATGAACTTTGCATTCAAATTTTCTTTTTTTGCCTGCTCGTTTGCATAATCTATGTACACCGGTGTAATATCAATACCGGTAACATCATACCCACGTCTGGCAAACTCCAGTGAATGCCGACCAAATCCACATGCTAGATCAAGTATTTTTTCCGTCCCTTTTAACTGTAACTGCTTGATTAGAAAATCTACTTGTCTGTTGGTATCTTCTACCCATGACATATTCTGGATATCCAGCGTCCAACCTTTTTTATACCAGTCCTTTTTCATTGACTTCATTACAATTTTTGCCTCCTGTTCTTTGCATGCGTAGCGGATATTCACGAACCACTTTGCTAAAATAACTGTCCCGGCAGTTTCTTTTTCTCTTTATATGGGAACTGCTTATCAAACTCTTCTGCTTCCTGCTCATCTACAAGATAGCCTGTCGGTGTTGAATACTCTCCTGTAATCCCATCAAGATAACCAGGTACAAGCTCTTTACACAAAAAGAATGATGCATCTTCCCCTTCCGGCAATCCATGATATCGGATACCATATTCACTTGCCGGTTGAAATCCACTCTTGCCATAAAAATCAATATTTCCTTCAAAGCATAGTGCTCCACAGCCAAGCTCTGCTGCTTTCTCCAATGAATAATCAAGCAGGATTTTACCATATCCCTTCCGTTTATATTCGTTCTTGATACAGATTGGTCCCATTGTCATAATTGGAATATTTCTTCCATCATCCGCTTTAATACTCGTTCTCATAAACATATTCTGACCAATCAGCTTACCCTCTTCATCATTTTCTTTAAGAAGCATCACAAAATCCAGTTCTGGAACAAATGCCGGATCATTTCTAAGCTGATGCAATACATAATGTTCAAGGCATCCCGGACAATATACATTCCAAAAACTTTCTCTTACCAGATTTTCTACTTTTCGTTGTTCTTCCTTTTTCTCTAAACGAATCATAATATTACTTTTTTCCATTTCTTTTATGTCCTCTCTTAAAAACTACGAGAAACACGCTTTGCGAGTTTCTCGAGTTATCGCGGCAGTCGCCAAGGTCTCGTGCAAGCACGGACTTTGGCTCGTTGCTCGCGTAAATAAAAACCGATAATCCTGATTTTTCAATATCAGAATTAACGGCTCTGCGTCTTAAGCGTCTGGCTCTTATATTACTGCTTCATTTCTTCTACAATTTTACCCATCATCTGTTCAAACTGACATTTTGCTTTCGTCTTATCTGTTGCTCCATCATATACACTATAATAGAAAAACATATTTGCATAAAATTTAACTGCATTCTCTTCTGGATTTTTTATTTCCATATTTTTGAACAGATCCTTCACGTATTCTGCCGGTCCTGATACCAGATACTGCTGATATAAATTCTGCATCTCCTCACTGCGAAACTGCTCTATTGTGAGCATCTTCCGAAACGATGATGCAAAATCATCCTCTGTCCAGTATTCAAACATAGATTTGCTGTATTTCACAAAATCATCCAATGATACGTTATGGTATTCTTCCGGTGTCTTTTCAATACTCTCTTGTGGCACTTCATTCTCTCTGGCCTGTTCGCCATCCTGCTGCTCCATGCGCCGCACAATACATTCAAAAATATCTCTTTTGCTTTTGTAATGACGGTACAATGCCCCTTTTGTCATATCCAGTTCTCCTGCTATCTGGCTGACGGAGACAGCCTCATAGCCATCTCTGGCGAACAGATGCAGTGCAACAATTAATATTTCCTCTTTTCTATTGCCCATGCACATTTCCTCCAAACTATGAGAAACACGCTCCGCGAGTTTCTCAAGTTATCGCGGCAGTCGCCAAGGTCTTGTGCAAGCACAGACTTTGGCTCGTTGCTCGCGTAAATAAATAAACGACCGTTTACACTTTAATAATAGTAAACGGTCGTTTATTTGTCAAGACTTTTCTTTTTGTTTATATTATCTCTTTTTATAAATCAACAGCTCTGGATTTTTACCAGCTTTCTCATATGTACATACCAGAATAAAATCCATGCCTGCCAGAATACCGAAGCACCTGTCTCCTCCAAATTCAGACTCCAGTTGATTCCCCAGATAGGTTTTCTGATCATCAAGGAATTTCACTTTTTGTCCATTCGGCAGAGTATATTCCAGATTCACATATTTCCCCACAAGTGCATTTAGTTTGTCTACCCTTGGAAGTCCATCTATATGCAGATCATTAATTTCATTTATCAATTGCTTTTTAAACTCTTCAAACTGCCCATTATCACTAAGTTCATCATACCTTTTCCAGTAATCTAACTTTGGAAGCATTTCTTTCAGATAAGTGCGTGCCTGTTCTTCGGTAAAGCTTTCATTTACCATATTCTTTACACATACATCAATCAATTCATCCATATCATTATATGTGTATGTTCCATCTGCATAGCACCATTTACAATACTCCTCATTTAATGCGCCATCCTTATCACGTCCCAATATGGAATCATCATCAATTGGCATCCCGCAGCACTGGCAGATCAGCTTTCTGGGTTCTCCCAAAAGCGTATTGATTGAAACATCAAATTCTTTAGATAAGAGCTTAAGTGTATCAGTATTGGGAACGGTATCACCATTTTCCCAGCGTGATACTGCCTGCCTTGTAACCATAATTTTATCTGCCAGCTCGTCCTGTGACATTCCTCTTTCAGTACGAAGTTTCAAAATAATATTTTTTGTTTCCATAGTCGTTACCTCCATAACCATATCATATAGACAAATTTAAGTTCTGAAAAGCAACCTGCTGTTGCCATACACTGTCTATATGATTTGATCAGCACTCTTTGAGCATGACTTTCCTGCACCAAGTTCTCGTCTTACAGTGAGGACATTTTAAAGAAATACCTATGTATACATTCAATATTATCCTCCTAATATTTCTCACCAATCCCCTTCAGTCTCTTCACAACCGCCTTATACCTTTTTTCATCCATAAGTCCAGCAAATGCGGGATTTTTCTCTACTGCCTCTACCATGCTGGAAACTATAAGCTTTTCTGAACGGGGTGCCTGATTTCCAAGGTCAAATTGTAGAAACCACTCATCAATTCTGTCAAAAAATGCATCGCCATGAAGCACAAGCGGAAAGAAGCAATGCTCGCATATATATGTGTAACGCTCAAGCATGTCAAGCGCCTTAGCATTTTCTCCATGCATGCAGTAAATCTGAGCGCCAGTAATATATATTCCTGCCGTTGTATTGGGATGAAGCTCATCCATATTATAAATGTCTATACAGTCAATGGCTCTGGTAATTATCCGCTCGGCCTTGGCAAAATCAGCCGCATTTAACATGGCTAACGGTGCAGAGTCGCTGACAAGAAAGATAAGATGCTGAAACATGGCAACCTGATATGCGTCTATGGCGACCTGCATATTGCCAATGCCCTGATAGACCTGTGCCAGCAGCTCCGTATCGTGACTAATTGGTCGAAGCTTCTCATCCATAAGTTCCATTGCCTTCATTGGCTCACCAATAAGCAGATAGCAGGAGGCTTCCAGAGTGAGTGCTTCCTTTGCATCATTAACATCCTCCGAAAGACTCCTAATCCTCTGCGTGAGCTCAATACAGTGCTCATAAATGTGCAACGGCGCATCAGAAAGTGTTGCATGATTTAAGTAAAGAATTGCCATCTGTAACAGGAATGGAAAGCAGGAATAGTATTTCTTCTCCAGCTCTCTGCATTCTGCCATTGCCACCTCGAACTTTTCATTAGCAAATGTATTCTTTAGCTGACAGTAAAGCTCCTTAATCTGCTCTCCTGTAAGCTGGGGCTCGTAGCCTATCAGCTCATCAATGGACACGTTAAAATAAGTAGCCAGCTTAGGAAGCAGCGTAATATCCGGAAAACTCACACCACTTTCCCACTTCGACACCGCCGCCTTGGAAACACCAACATAGCTGGCAAGCTCCTCCTGTGTAATTTTCTTTTCATGACGAGCAGCCAAAAGCTGCTTTGCTATATTTATCTCAGCCATATTTTGCCTTCCTTTGCATACACACTAACCTACTTGCATCGTCCATAAAGCACTGCCGCAAGCACCGCAAGAATTCCACTAAACATAAGTATACTAAGCTCTCCGCCAAGATTTCCTGACAGGTAAAATGTTCCCGCAGCCATGGCAAGGTAAATTATAATACTGGAGAATATTCCAATCATAGAGGACATTCCCTGCTTTACAACTACAACCTCATTTTCCCATTGGTAATTAGGGAAGCATATATTGATAAACATTCCGAATACCGTTGAAAATGTTACCGAAGCCACCGCAAATACAATATACAACAGGGCTTTCACTACATTTACACGAAGGGAAATTATAAATATAACGCTGCATATAATGGAAACTGGCAGCACCATACATATGTTAAAAAGCATCTTTCCTTTATAAAGAGTCCTTTTACTAATAGGCAGACTTTCCACTACCCAGAGATTTCTTCCCTCTAAGGAAAGTGACACCGCACAGGTGTTGCACATATTTACAACCATAGCAATTCCAAATGGTACAACATTTGAAATGACTGGCAAAAGTGCTGCCATGTCCTTTGCATTTACCCCATCAACATTAGAAATCAGCTTATCAACGCCCAAAAATGCACTGGCAACCGAGGCAATAAGAGCCAATATAAGCCCCATTCCCATATTAAGCATATATACAGATGAGGAAGTAAATCTCTTTGCTTCCTTGTACGCCAGTGCAGTAAGCACCGAGCTTTTCTTTAACTGGCCAACCTTATAGTTAGATGATGCCTGATGTGACTTAAGTGCAGAATTTATCTTTCCATAAAACTTTGCACAAAAGCCTAAAAATACCGCATATACAGCTACCGAAAATCCAATAAATAAAAGAATATGCTGGGCATTTCCATAGACAACGCCATTGTCAAACCACAATGACACTGGATATACTTTATGAATTATTCCAGAAATAAATGCGCCCATATCAGTAAGCATTGCAAGCATCATGGCTTCATCTGCCATAGCATTTTGATTGAGCCAGAAGCTTCCAAACATTATGCCCAAAAACAAAATCACCGTAGCAATAAGCTGAACTGCCGCTTTGTGCTTAAAGCCTGCGCCAATGGCTAATATTGCCATTCCCACAGCGGCAGCTATTGTCATAGGTAGCAGTGGTGCGAACAATATTCCAAGGAACCAGAAAGCCACGATCCCTGCATTAAAGCCATTCCACATTTCATAGCCCACTGCCATTGGCACCATTACTACAACCGCAAATGCAAGATTGTTAATATACATAGAAAGAAACTTCGACGCAATAATTGTCCTCGTCTTTATAGGAAATGCTGTAAGCATATCATAATCTCTTGCGCTAAAAAGAATTCCATTGGTTTTTAAAAATGTGAAGAACAAAATAATAATAGAGGTGATCATAAGCGCATAGCCAGGAACCACATAGGACATCCCAAGATAGCTGTAGCCATATGAAATTCCAAAGCAGTAACCTGCCAGAACAATTGCGAGGAAAATGTATAAAACACCCATTGCTATGTATCTGTATTTAACCTTTTTGTTTCTTTCATTTCTAATAGTTCCTAATCTGAACCTGTTTAAAAAATCCGTTTTAAGAAGTGATAAAAGATTATTTGTCATCCGTCGTCACCTCCATAAATATATCCTCCAGGGACTGATTCTTAACTACCTCTTCCATATTTCCTGAAGTAACAAGCTTACCATCCTTAATAATTGCAATCTTATTGCAAAGCTTCTGAGCCACCTCAAGCACATGAGTAGAAAAGAATATTGCGCTTCCCTGTCGACACATCTCCTTCATAATATTTTTTAAGTCAAGTGCAGCCTTAGGATCAAGTCCAACAAATGGTTCATCAAGAACCAAAAGCTTTGGCTCATGAACTAACGCAGAAATAATAGCCACCTTCTGCTTCATACCATGGGAATAAGACGAAATCAAATCGCCAAGATTCTCTGTAATTCCAAACAGATCTCCATAAGTTTTAATTCTTTCCTGTCTGACACTCTGTTCAATCCCGAATATATCTGCAACAAAATTAAGATACTGAATACCTGTAAGAAATTCATATATATCTGGATTATCTGGAATATATGCCGTTATACTCTTACATTCCATAGGCTCCTTTTTTACCGAATGTCCATCAATATAAATCTCTCCCTCAGTAAATTCTAACACTCCCACTACCGATTTGATAGTAGTACTCTTACCTGCACCATTGTGCCCAATAAAGCCATAAATGTCTCCAGCCTCCACCGTAATGCTTAAATTATCAACCGCCTTTTTATTACCCTTGTAGGTCTTTGAAAAATTCTTGATTTCTAATATATTCATATAATCTCCTTTGATTAAGTTTTTATGATTATATTATACTCACTTCACCCAGACACGCTATGGATTTGCCGTTGATTTTTGTTTATAAAGTTAACTTGTGGTTGATTTAATAATAAACAACCTCGGCATTGCGCAAATTTCAAGCGTCATGCCAAGTAGATGCTTTTAACTCTGTCTTAATAGCCTCAGCTTTTGCAATAATCTCCTGCTGTTCAAAAATATTTACTGATAAAACTTGATTTTTGTTCTTTGAGCCTTTAATCTCTTGACCTATTTAAATTATACAGGAAGCTTTTCTGTATTTAAGAGGTGATACCCCATACATTTTCTTGAAGCTGCGTATAAAGTAGCTCACATTCTGATATCCACTGCACATTGCAACCTCTGTAACGGAAGCTGCTGATTCCTCCAATAGCTGTCTGGCATGCTCCAGCCTGAGATGATTGATATACTGTGACAGAGTAATATGAAAATGCTCTTTAAAGTAACGTGATATGTATTTTTCTGACAAATGAAACTGTGCACCAAATTCCTTCAGTGAAATTTCCCTTGTATAGTTTTGCCGGATATACGTTATCATTTCTTTTTCTATTGTGTTGGTGCCATTTGTGCCATTTTCCAGTATCAGATTATTGCTCCACATTTTCTGGATGAATTTGATGAGAGTTATTTTGGTTTCAAATTGCGCCTCTATATTTTCAGCATCTGTGTTTTCTGCGTTTTTCCCTGATATCTGTGCATTTATCTCTATCAGCCGCTCGCATATATCTGCTGCTGTATCATTTATCTGAGGACTAATCATAAGTCTGCCTCGTTTGAGAGGGGATAGAATTGATTTTTCCATGAGATCGTCCGTCTGAAATGAGATATATTCAAGAGGAAACAAAAATGTGTAATAATCTGCATCTCCTGTCGGCGAGCCCATGAAATGCAGACTGCCCGGAGATACCACAAATGCATCCTTTGGGCTTCCTATATAGTTTTCACCTGATATGGTCACATGCAGCTTGCCCTGCTTTACATATATAATTTCCAGCTCATCGTGCCAGTGTACCGGAATCTGGAATGCACGCTTTACATCACTGATATGATATTGACTGAACGGATTTTCCGGTGTGCCGTGTGACCGGTTTTCTTTTAATTCAAAATACATTTTTCTACATATTCCTTAGTCTCTTTTAATCCCCATCCGGTTTGTTTGCTGTAATAATTACATATCAACTATTCTTTATTTTAACATATTACATGCATAAGGTATGCATTTTTTTATTTGTTTCCTAGGATTTAGTGAATCTACGCTGTGGTATGAGCAGTAACTTAGTAATAGATAAAGTAGAAATAGTACAATTTTCCCTTGAAATAATACAAGAATTATTTGTGATAATGTAATATATTGATACATGCAAGCTTCTCTTCTTTATATCTTCCTCTCCCAAATGAAGCTTATAACGAGAAGTTTGCTTTCATTCTGTTAATATCACAAGGTATACATACATTATAAATGAGGTAAAATCTATATGCAGGTTCAAAGAAAAACACTTACACAGCTTTCCATTCCAATATGCTTCGAAACACTTTTTTACATGCTGGCAGGCATGGTTGACACTCTTATGCTGTCATCCGTGAGCGACCAGGCGGTTGGTGCTGTCGGCACGGCAAATACATACATCTCCGTTTTCATCATCATGTTTGGTGTCATCTCAAGCGGTATGGTTGCTGTCATGACGCAGAATATCGGTGCCGGAAAACCGGGTATAGCATATCAGGCAAGGCAGCTTGGGCTTATATTTAACGCTGTAATAGGTGTGCTCATGGCTGTTTTTCTGGCTGTTTTTTCCGAAAATATTCTCAAAATGGTCAGCATTGCACCGGCGCTTTTTGATTCGGCAAATACTTATCTGAGCATTGTTGGAGGTGCCTGCTTTTTAAATGCTCTCATACCGATTTATTCAAGCTACCTGAGAGTTTTCGGCTACACAAAGCAGTCACTTTGGGCATCAATTATTGGAAATGTCATTAACTTTATACTTAACGCTGTTTTTCTCTTTGTAATGCACTGGGGCGTTATGGGTGTTGCCACTGCAACGGTTATCTCACGTATTGTCAATCTGATTATTGTTGCTACAATGGGCGCTGTGCTCATCAAGGCAAAGAACAGTCCTGAGCGCATAGCTCCCGGAAAAATTCTTGGACAGATTATAAAGATTGGCTTTCCGTCTGCCTGTGAAACCGCACTTTACAATATCGCCATGACTCTTGTAGTGCGTTTCATAAACCAGATGGATGCTGACGGAATGAACGTCACAGCGCGTTCCTATGCCTCACAGATTACTAACTTTTCATACTGTATCGGTGCTGCCTTAGCTCAGGCAAATGCCATTCTGACCGGCTGGCATATCGGTGCAAAGGAGTATGACGAATGCGATAAGGGCACTCGCAAAGCCGCTATCTATGGTGTGATTACGGGCTCCTGCCTTTCTATCACATTTGCGCTTTTGGGTAACTACCTTGTGCGAATCTTCACGAATGACGTACAGATGATAAACCTAGTCACAAAGCTTCTCGCCATTGATGTTGTGCTGGAGCTTGGAAGAGTCACCAATCTGGTCTATGGTCAGGCACTGAAGACAAGCGGTGATGCCATTTTCCCGGTTGTCATGGGTGCCGTTTTCATGTACCTTGCGGCGGTCGGCGGAACATACTTCTTCGGACTGCATCTGGGGCTTCTCGCAGTCGGTGCCTACATCGGACTCGCAAGTGACGAGTGCATCAGGGCTGTCGGCATGGTGCTGCGCTGGAAGAGCGGAAAGTGGAAGAACAAGGGACTGGTTGATTAGAGCTAACAAGAGGTGAGTGCTAATTTTTTCAGATAATGGATAATTTTTCATAGCATTAATGGTAAGTGGTCCAGCCGTTCCTGTAATCGTTGAGATACCATTCTTTGCTATCTACCATTTCTTTTTCTCCTCCTAAATTGTCAAGCCCTAGAGCATTGAATTTATGGGCTTTTCTTTAAATTGTTACCTCGATAAACAGAGCCAATTGTGATGAACAGTCATTGTATCCTGTACTGGATAGCTAAAAGTAGGATTATAAATATTGGTGTTCCATACTTTATTAGAATAGCTTAACGCTGTAGCTGCCGCTCCGAAAGTCATAATTGCCATCATCGGAACATTTCCAACTACGCATTTATCAATCATAACTTTAATATTTTCCAGAGTTCCTTGTGATTCAATGTCAAATCTCCCACGATACTGAGATGAAACAATTTTATCTTTCTGAAAAATGTTATCATGGTCAAATTCAAGAACCACATCTCTCACAGCCCATCCTAATGGCTTATGAGAACACCAAACACTTACGAATAATATGAAACACTGATAAACACTGGCTTTCATATATGACATTTTCTTCTTATCGTCTAGTTTTCATTATGAAAAGAGCCTGTGCGTTGGTTCTGCACAGGCTCTCAGGTGTATATAATTGAATTTACATTTACATTAACATTATGATACTGATAATGATATTTTAAGCATGTAGAATGTCCTTTATATTTCAAATTATTGTATCCCTATCCTGCCCTTTATATAGGAATCTTCTCACCTCCATAATCTTTTCAACACCTTAATCTGTATGAATTATCAGCCATTTACTCTCCTTCTTAAGCCACTAAACACTTCTTCATGTGACAGACGTGTCTTATCCTCCATTGCCATTCTGTCTGCTTCATCAAGAGCTGATTCCACACCGTCCGTTAGTCTTGAATACGCATCCAGACTTAGTACAACCATTACACCATATCCATTTTTAGTCAGATATACTGGTTCGACCTCATTTACAATCTTTTCAATATCAGGAAATTTATTTCTTAAATCGGAAACTGGTTTAATCTGAATCATAACATCACGTTCCTTTCTGCTTATCATAACTTTATCAATATATTATCACAATCATTACATCCCAGATAACTCATTTCTACAACTGGATTTTTATCATTCTAAGAATTTGCAAATTTCCAAAACCGAACCAACGAAAAAATCCAATACATTTTTAGTATCAGCTCATTGAAAATCATATATGAAAGTCATAATTGGGTCGTCTTAAATTATACGGATTCATCAGCATATTTTGGAATAACTTTGCATAACTTTTCCTTCATTTGGGCTAAATTCTGGGCTAGTGTGTCTGCATACATGAGGTGTAATACACGGCATTCGCACTTTATAAATACTGTTGTACTTTTCACGGATATGCTGAAAATATTTCTCCCAATGCAAAGCCACCATCGGCATCTCATTTTTATCCAGAAATAAAAATCCACACCTTCTATCAATCATAGACTCCACCTTAGATTTCGAACGACTGCTAACAATCCGCTCAAAACACTCCTTCACTTCAGGTGTCATAGGAATCATGCGCACACCACAGGCTGTCCTGGTATCCTCAATAATATAACGCATATAATATTATTTTCATCAAACTGATGAAACCTAATTGGAAAATTGCATGAACATCCCCTCTACCTGCATTTCTCATACGCAAACAGCGCCGCTCCCAGCGCACCGCAAAGCTGTGCCTCATCGCAGATATACAGCTTTGCGCCGAGCTTTTCTTCGAGGGCATTGGTGATTCCTTTGTTTTTGGCAACGCCGCCGGTCATCATATATTCTCCCGGATTGTTCTTTCCGAGGCGGGCGGCAAGCGCCCCTACTTTTGAAGCGACAGAAACATTTAAGCCGTGGATAATGTCTGCCACATTTTTATTCTGGGCAACGAGGGATACCACTTCCGATTCCGCAAAAACCGTGCACATGCTGGAAATCACAACATTTTCTTTCCACTCCAGTCCCTTTGTGCTCATTTCCTCCAGTGAAAGTCCGAGCGTTCTTGCCATCATTTCAAGAAAACGTCCCGTTCCCGCCGCGCACTTATCATTCATCAGGAAATTCTTTACAGCGCCGTTTTCATCAATGCTGATTGCCTTAATGTCCTGTCCGCCGATATCAATGACCGTACGCACCCGCGGATTCAGATAATGCGCCCCTTTTGCGTGACAGGTAATCTCTGTGATGCTGTCATCGCCGCTGTCAATATAGGCACGTCCGTATCCCGTTGTCACGATTCTAACGATTTCTTCCTTTTGAATACCGGCTTTTTCCACCGCCAGTTCCAGACTCTTTTCCGCACTCATCATTGCCCCGCCACCAGTCGGAATAATCATTGTCGACTTAATTTTTCCGTTCTGATCCAAAATGACCACATCTGTACTGGTTGAACCGCTGTCAATTCCGGCTGTATAGTAAACTCCTGATTCCATTCTTTTCTTTGCCTCCTCGCTGATTTCCTTTCCCGGATTGGTATCGTCCGCACCTTCTATCGTTTCTGAAAATGCCTGGATTCTCGTCAGTAACTGTCCTGCGCTCTGACTTGTAAAATCCGTTTCTATTTTAAGCATCGGAACTTTGATGTTCTTTTTAATACTTGCATATTCAAATCCGTAATAATCACAAAACTTAATTGTATGATAAATGATTCCTTTTAAATACGGATCCAGATACAGCCGATTTCTGCGGGTGCTGTTGTTCATTCTGAAACACGGCATCTGACAAAGCAGTGTATCTGCATACGCAAGAAACATTGCTTCTTCCTCCATTTTCTGCAAATCTTCTGGAATCACCGCCAGCCTGCGCCCGCCTGTACAGGTCAGATTTTCTACGTTCATCTGGATATTTTCGCGAATCATCTGCTCTAGCACGCCGCTCACACGCACGCCCAGCACACCAATATACGGTTTATTTTCGGTATCCTTTTGTTCAAATGCTTTCAAAAACAGTGATTTATCAAATTTTTTTCTGGAATATTCTTCATAAGCTTCTTTCAACCGGCAAATTGAAACGGCAAATTTCACTTTTTCACATTCCTCATCGTCATGCGGAATATCCAGCATATAAAGAAATTTACATTTTCCGGTGCTTTCTACAATATCATACACGCGCCGCATGGAATCACAGCAGTTGACAAGCACCAGTTCCTCTGCCTTTCCTTCCAGCACCGCCTGAATCACGGATTTTCCGAAGCCGCACAGATTTGCATGGGCAATCTGGTCCGACATTTCAAAATTTTCCGGCATTTCTTCCAAAACCGCACATTTTTCTCCAAAGCCCTGAAACAGTTCTGTCGGGGTATATTTACAGACATAATGAATCATGAATGTTTTTCCTCCTTGTTCTTTTCCAGCATTTCCGCAAATGCCTGAAGTCTGGTGGACACCTGTCCGTCACTGGTATTTGCCGGATTGCAACCGTCGCCGTCCAAAATCATTGTCGGAAGTCCTGCCGTTTCCAAAACATTTTTAATCAGTCCGGATGCGCCGATTGTCCCTTTACATCCCCAGTGTGCAAACAGGATTCCACCATCTGCATCTGTCTGTTTTGCAAGTTTTTCCGCCATCTGGATTCTTTCTTTAACACTTCCGTTATAAATACAATGAACCATTTTCTCTGCCATTGCCTCATACGGATCTGCCGCCTGCATTTCGCGGAATCCGTCTGCTACAAAATCGCAGGCGCTGATGTGCATGGTTTTGCTGTAATTAAATGTCTCTTTCACCGGCTGCTGTAAAAACGGCATAATGTGCATCCAAAGGACATGAAGTCCCTCTCCCTTCGGTGCATTTTTTACATCTTCAAGAAGCAGCTCAGTGTATTTAAGCGATGTTTCCGACCCCGCCAGCAGATGACACATAAAAATCGCATATAATTCATTGGTGAGAGATGTCACCGGGTCATGGTCTTTGCGCAAAGCAAGCTGGCTCTTAAAATGTGCCGCCGCTTTTCTGCTGTTTGTAACGGCATTTTCCACCGCTTCTTCTGTAATTTTCTTTTCGGTAATGTCTTCCAAAAAATGTTTCAGTTCTTTTAACTGATTTGCAACATATTTGATTGAAGACTGCGTTTTTTCATATGGAACATCAATATAGAAGCCCGGACAGCTGTATTTTTCCTTTAAATAAGGAAATGTCATCATATTTCCGTCACAGGCAAGATTGGTATAAATCATACATTTCGGCGCCGGTAAAATGCCGGTCAGCGCCGCGCCCAGAAAAACTCTGTGATATGAGCACATGGTTTCCGGAAATCCTTCTTCCTCGGTTTTGCGTAAAAATATCTGCTCACATTTTGTACCTGCTATAAAACAGGACAGCGCTTCCACGGAATACGGTGTCAGTCCTGCCGCCGTTAGAAGTTCTCCCGGAACGAAAATGCTCATCATTGCCGAATTTTGCGGTTTTGCAAGTGCCTGAATTATATTTTTCATGACCACCCGCGCCGCATACTGCCCGGACAGCGGAAGCTCCCGGTCCGGAAAAAGCTGTAGTTTTTTCTCCTGAAGCCGGTATCCGGCAAGCAGAAGACGGCGGGCTTTGTCATGGTCTTTTAACGCTTCGTTTCCCACCACATTTCCAAATTTTTCTATAATATCCATTTGTGTTCATTCCTACCTTTTTGTTCTGATTTTCAGCAATATCTGTTCTGCATGTTTTTGAACAAATCAATGTTTATTATAGCAAGTTGTGGGGAATTGTAAATGTTTTGTTTAGTGATGAGTGCTGTATTTATCAAAGAATTTCTCCCTATCTACTTATCACATTCCCCAAACGCAGGGCTCATTCTTTCTATCTCACCGCGGCTGATGCCGTATTTCTTAGCCAGTTGTTTCCAATGATCCCCGACCACATTTTTTATTTTATCAACCTCCTGCACTGCATACTTTTTCTCTATTCCATAATATGAAGCTGCTTGTACTGCCAACTCAAAATCAATGCTGGAATCATCTGCATCTACATTTAATGATAAATATTCACCATATATATCTGGATTTACATCGTATAACGGCGACAATTCCCATCCATCATGAGATAATATAAATCCATGATTTCTAAAATGGTCATCGGTATTGGATACAGCCATGCTAAATACGATACGTTTCCAGAGTTCTTCCAAGTCCCGCTTCGGTTTTGCACCGTCCGCTTTTAAAAATGATACAATCTCAAGATAACTGCTTCCATCTGTCGCATTTGCGCCATCTTTCTTTCCTAACATTGTCATGGCTGATGAAAAATGGATTCTCTGCGCTCCGACTCTGTCAAAACGCTTTACCAAAAATGTTGTTCCTAATTTGGAAAACTTTTCAACTTTCGCCTCCGGTACATTTAATCCACACTTTATCGCCAAATCATGTACAACCATTTCCCATGCACCCGAATTAAAATCATCGTGTTTTGACGGAAACTTAGCAATCCACAATGAACCGTCCGGCGCCATTACTGAAGCTTTAGGTCTGGCTCCGCCAAGTGAAGAGCCGGGAGCTATTAGTTGTTTTAACCATTTTTCTTCCAAACCTGTATCGTCATTTTCAAAAGCATATGAGGCTTGTTCAAGCTCTCTTAAAGAAGTCCAAGGTGGTGTTGCATATTCTTTATCGTTTGAAAGGAATTCCCCATTTTGCTCTGTTTTAAATCGCAGTCCTCCCATTCTTGCTTCATCATATACGCCTAAAAGATAATCGCTCTCTAGGAGTTTTTGCGGTTTCTCCCCAGCTTTTTTTGCCCGAAGTTCTTCTCTCCGCTTCATAAGCCGTTTTCCCCATCTGTCCGGACAGGAATCAGCAAATACTCCAAAGATATTTTTATCATCATTTATATATTGTCTGCCCTTATATAACTGTAAATCCGGGTCTAACATCATATTTCCTTTTTCCAGCCAGCTTTGCTCATATTCAAATGAATAGAACTCTTTCCCCCTCGTCTGCGATACATAAATGGTACCAATTAATTCGTTTTGAAAAGGCAAAAAATCCGCAAACACATATATTTTCTTTTCTTTCTGCATATAGCTATCCCTTCTTTGTCACCCGTTTTCTTACAGGCAAATCCAAATCCTGCAATTTACGTCCCAATTCATCATCTTTGGCAATCAGCAGTAAATCCTTATCCATATAATTAAGCGCATGTAATACCGCCGCATAACATCCAATCGCTACCGATGATGCCCCTTTCTCGATTGAAACCAAAGTTGCCCTACTGATTCCCGCACGTTCTGCCACTAACTCCGCCGAAAGCTTTCTCCGCAGTCTTGCATATTTTATCTGTAACCCCATTTGTTCAAGTATTTCTTCTGTTTCAGGTAATAATATAATTGATTTCTTAGGCATAAATTCAACTCCTTATGTCAATAATATTATACAAATAAATATTATTTGTCAATTTTTATTTATTTTACTCTTTTTCTAACACAAGTAATCTTGAATCCTTTAATTTGCATTTATATGAATACATACCCTTTTGTAAAATACCTGAAAAACAGATATAATAGTTTAGTGCCTCCTTTTTATTCTGAGGAATTTGTGACAATTCATCAGCTAGATAATTGTAAACATACGTAGAAATAGCTATTTCACAAATTTGTTTTTTGTTATTTCTATCTAAAACTTTTAGATAATACATTTTTATTTCTTCTTCCTCTAAAGGTATATATTGGTACAGCCATAATGCACATCTTCCATAATATATTTTTTGTTCATCTATATCCTCATCTAAATTACTTGCATTTAAATTTTTATGCGGTAAATATTTACGCTGTCCTCTATCTCCTTGTATATCGAGAAAATTGTTATTACGATTTTTTTCAGACTGTTTTGATGTCGATTTTATTTTATTTTCATTTTGAGACGGTCCTTTTAACATTCTATTCATGCAGCTTACTAATCGATTTCTAATATCTGTTTCATCTAATTCCTTATAAAATTTATATGTTTCTTTTTTGGTTGCTTTATTATATCGATAAGAACAATTTACAGCATGCTTATTCATATTAGAATTAATCACTCTAAAATATCTTCTTTGATATCCTCTTGCTACACTAAGCGGTGCTAACTTACAAAGTGGGCAAAACATATGGTCATCATATTTTTGAATCGCCTCCCTAGGATTTTTATCATATAATTCCCAATACTCGCTTGCTGGGTGATTCTTTGCATCATTCTCATAATAAAATTCATCAAATTTACTCTTCATGCTAAATTCTCCTTTTTATAAAAATGCTATTTTTTAATTCTAACGATAAAGTCATTTTTTTCTCACGTATTATTCAATCAGTTACTTTACTATATATCATCCTTTCAAATCAATGTCAATGTTATAGTAATAATTTTTAGTTATATTTTAAAATTTATCTTTTTTATTTTTATCTATTGCCATCTATTCTAATTATTTATTATAATAGTTTTGCATTTTAAACTTTAATATTTTGATGTATTGAAATATGTTTTAGTATTAATTTAATATTAACATTATTTCATAAACCCTAACATGTGATGTATTTTTTTACTGACAACTACAATTTTTCACATTCAACTACAAAATGAGTCAAAAACTCCCCGGCACAAAATGCCGGGGAGTTCCCTTTTCCATTATAAATATTCATTTGTGTTAAGTGCCGCCACTTATTCCTCTACGTGCAGCAGCTCGTGCGCGCGATGTGATAATGGTTTTTCAAAATATTCCTTGTAGCAGGCCTGAACGGAAGGATTTTCGTGTGAAAATCTGATACTGTTATGACGGTCAAGACCATAAAGCACATTTTTGCGGGCTTCAACGTCTGAGGCATCTTCTTTGTATGGCTGTCCGCCGCCATTGATACAGCCGCCCGGACAGGACATGATTTCCACAAAATCGTAATGCACTTCTTTGTTTCTGATGGCATTCATCAGGCGGCGTGCGTTACCAAGCCCACTGGCAACCGCCACACGGATATCCGTTCCCGCAAGATTAAAATTCGCTTCTTTCCAGCCATCCAGACCACGCACGGACTGGAATGCATCTGCCTCCGGATTTTTACCGGTTACCAGAAAATAAGCGCTTCTAAGCGCAGCCTCCATAACACCGCCTGTTGCACCAAATATAACACCTGCACCGGTACCACTGCCTAATGGGTCGTCAAATTCGTCCTCACCCAGTTCCTCCGGTTTGATGAAAAATGCTTTAAACATTCGCTCAACTTCTCTTGTTGTAAGCACTGCATCAACATCTTTTCCGCCATCCCATGTACATTCATCTTTTTTCGCGATACACGGCATAATTGATACGCAGAATATCTTTTCTGGGTCCACACCGAGTTTTTCGGCATAATAAGACTTTGTTACCGCACCAAACATCTGCTGTGGTGACTTTGCGCTTGAAAGTCTGCCTGCCATATCCGGGAACTGGCTCTTTATGAACTTTACCCAGCCCGGACAGCAGGAGGTAAACATCGGAAGTCCCGACTCCTTAATCTCCGGAAGCCGTTCAAGGAACTCGCTTCCTTCTTCCATGATGGTCATATCGGCGGCAAAGGTTGTGTCAAATATGTAGTCAAAACCAATTCTTCTAAGTCCTGCAACCAGTCTTTGTGCTGTTGCAAAATCTTTTGAAAGTCCGAAGCTTTCGCCCCATGCTGTTCTTACGGCAGGTGCTACCTGTACCACCGTTATGATATCCTCATTTTCCACAGCATCAAGCACGATACCTACATCGTCACGCTCTGTCAGTGCACCGACAGGACAACTGCTCACGCATTGTCCGCACAATGTGCAGGCAGTTTCATGGATTTTGTGGTTTCCACGCACATTTACAGTTGTACGGGAACCTGTATTTACAACGTCCCACACGTGCATACCCTGAATATTGTCGCATACCTGCACACAGCGCATACACTTGATACATTTTCTTGCATCACGGATTAGTGGAAATGTTTTATCCCAGTTGTCCTTTTCTAATATTGAATCATACGGCATTTCTGAAATGTTTAGTTCATTTGCCAGTGACTGCAATGTGCAATTTCCGCTTCTGATACAGGTACCGCATTTATAATCATGCTGGGAAAGTATCAACTTTACATTGGTCTTTCTGGTTGTACGCACCTTCCTGGAGTTTGTGTATACTACCATGCCCTCCTCAACGAAATTATTACAGGCTGTAACACAGCGTTCTGTACCCTCAACCTCTACAACACAGACTCTGCACGCACCAATCTCATTGATGTCTTTCAGATAACACAAGGTTGGTATCGTTTCACCAATGGATTTGGCAGCATCAAGGATTGTCGTACCTTCTTTTACGGATACATCACGTCCATTAATCTTTAAATTTACCATTTTTCTTCTCTGCCTCCTCTGAATGAACCGAAACCAAAATGGTCACATCGTAAACAGCGTCCTGATTCCTGACACGCTTCTTCACATGAAAAACCATATTCGATTGGCTCAAAGTCTTTCTTTCTGTCTGCGGCATCACGGAGTGCTACCTCAACCCGTCCGCAAGGCTCTTTGTCTTCATAACCGGCATAAGGTATCTCGACATCACTTGTAATCTGATGGTGGAAGCCTAAATATTCATCAATATTGGCTGCTGCCACCTTTCCTGCCGCAATTGCCCTGATAACGGTTGCCGGGCCGGTAACGCAGTCTCCGCCTGCAAATATTCCTTTGTGATCCTTGATTTCACTGGTATCAAGTGCCTCAATCGTACCACGCTTCACCGTAACACCATGCTCCTCAAAATATCTTGTTTCGATACCCTGTCCGATTGCCACAACAATCAGGTCGCACGGAATCAGCACCTCAGCCTTTTGTGCTGTCTTCGGGGCTGGTCTGCCACCTCTTATTTTACTGATCATCTGCGGCTGTACCCAAAGACCAACAGCTCTGTCATGCTCGTCTTTTTCTATTCTTACCGGTGACATCAGTTCAAGGATATCGCAGCCTTCTGCTTCTGCGCCCTCAACTTCTTCTTCAAGCGCCGTCATGTCTGCCTTACGTCTTCTGTATACAATGCTTACCTTTTCTGCCCCCAGTCTGACAGAAGAACGGGCAACGTCCATTGCTACATTACCGCCGCCGATAACAACGACTTTCTTGCCTGTATAATCCGGCATTTCATCATCGCCGATGACACGAAGCATTTCAACTGCTGAAGTCACACCTTCTTTTGCGTCCTCACCTTCAATGCCCATTTTTTTGTCTGCATGGGCACCGATTGAAATGTACATCGCATCGTATTCTTTATGTAACTCCTCAATTGTCACATCGACACCGACACTGACATTTTTCCGAACCTCAATGCCTGTAGAAAGAATGGAGGCAATCTCATCATCTAACTTCTTTCGCGGCAGTCTGTAATTCGGGATTCCGTATCTTAACATACCGCCAAGCTGTTTTCTCTGTTCAAAGATTGTAACCTTATGTCCCATCAGTGCCAGATAATACCCAGCACTCAGTCCGCCCGGACCGCCGCCAATAATTGCAACCTTCTTTCCGGTGGCTTCACCACATTCCGGCACCGGAACATTTCCTGCATTATCCACAGCCATTTTCTTCAAACCTCTGATATTGACAGGTGCGTCAATCAGTGTTCTCTTACATCTGTTTTCACATGGATGTTCACAAATATAAGCACAGGTTGTCGGCAGCGGATTATCCCTTCTGATTAAGCGCACTGCATCGGCATATCTTTTTTCATGCACAAGTGCAATATATCCCGGAATATCCACACCTGCCGGACAAGACTTCACACAGGACACCGGCTGGCTGCTGTTACATGAACAAAAACCTCTCTCAATATGGGATTTAAAATCATCTTCACAGCCATCAATACATTTTAATACCAGCTTTGCCGCCTCATATCCAATCGCACAGTCCGCTGAGTAATAGATGCCCTCTGCCGTAAGCCTGATGACATCAAGCGTTTCCTGTGTTGCATTGCCGTCCAGCACATCATCAAAAAGTCTGGCAAGCTGTCTTAAACCCACACGGCATGGGACACATTTGCCACATGACTGTGCAAGACACATTTTTATAAATGATCTGGTAAGGTCAATCGTACACAATCCCGGCGGACTTGCGACAATTCTGCGTTCCAGATCCTGATACAAAGACTCCATTGTTACCTGAGCCTTGTCCTTTGTTATAATTGTTAATCTGCTCAAAATCTGCTCCATTCCTGCGTGTGAAACATTTATTTATATTATGTGTTGTATTAATATAGTCATACATTTCACCGCAAAACATTCTTACGCAATATTTTACACAATAATTTACTAAAAATAAAGCAAAGTTATTTTTTTCACATAGTTATGGTGTTAGTATGAACGAAAATACAAAACAGCCGGCAGTCCCGTTTTATCAGGTCTGCCGGCTGTCTGCCGTTATTATCCCATCACAAAGCCCAATGGAATTATCTTAACTTATTCTTGATTTCATTTTCAATCTTTTCTACAAATTCATTCAGCGGCAGGACTGTTGTGTCGGCTTCGCCGTGAAGTCTGTAGGATACGGTCTTGTTTTCCTGTTCGTTGAAACCGATGACGAGCAGATACGGTACTTTCTGAATCTGACCTTCACGCATACGGTAGCCGAGCTTTTCGGCACGGTCGTCTAATTCCACTCTGACGTTCTTTTCTTCAAGTGCGTCACAGATTTCGTGTGCATATGCCATGATTTCTTCGTTGTCAGTCTTAACCGGCATTACCTTGACCTGAACCGGTGCGAGCCATGTCGGAAGATTTCCCTTTGTTTCCTCTAAGATGTAAGCCATAAATCTGTCGAGTGAACCAAGGATTGCTCTGTGAAGAACTACCGGTGTCTTCTTTTCACCGTCCTTATCAATGTATGACAGGTTGAATTTTGCCGGAAGACAGAAGTCAAGCTGGCATGTTGATAAAGTGTATTCATTGCCGACAGCCGGTTTTACATTCACATCAAGCTTCGGGCCGTAGAAAGCGGCTTCGCCGATTTCTTCTGTATATTCGATACCGAGGTCGTTCATAACTTCTCTTAATCCATTTTCTGCCTTGTTCCACATTTCATCATCATCGTGGTACTTTTCCTTATTTTCAGGGTCACGTAAGGACAGTACACAGCGGTAATCTGTAATACCGAAATCCTTGTATGTGCTGAAAATCAAATCTACAACCTTTGTAAATTCATCCTTAATCTGTTCCGGTGTAACAAACAGATGCGCATCGTTCTGACAGAAATGTCTTCCTCTTTCGATACCCTTTAATGTTCCGCTGGCTTCAAAACGGAAATCGTGTGCGATTTCACCGATACGGATTGGTAAATCCTTGTAAGAGTGCATTCTGTTTGCATAAATCATCATGTGGTGCGGGCAGTTCATCGGTCTTAATACGAAAGATTCGCCTTCTACTTCCATTGCCGGGAACATATTTTCCTTGTAGTGGTCCCAGTGACCGGATGTCTTGTAGAGGTTTACTGTACCGACGCAAGGTGTCATGACATGAAGGTAGCCGAGTTTTCTTTCCTTATCTTTAATGTAGTTTTCCAGTTCCTGCCAGATTGTGTAACCCTTTGGTAAGAACATCGGAAGTCCGCGTCCGATAAGGTCGTCCACCATGAACAGTCCCATGTCTTTACCGATTTTTCTGTGATCTCTTTCCTTTGCTTCTTCAAGCAGTCTTAAATGGTCTTCGAGTTCTTCCGGTGTCGGGAAACATACGCCGTAGATTCTCTGTAATACTTTATTCTTGCTGTCACCCTTCCAGTATGCGCCGGAATGTCTGATTAACTTAAAGTTGCGGCATAATTTTACGTTGTCTACGTGTGGTCCGCGGCAGAGGTCTGTGAAATCACCCTGCTCGTAGCATGAAATTGTACCGTCTTCCAGATTGGAAATGAGGTCTAATTTATATTCATCATTTTTGAACATTTCCATAGCTTCTTCTTTGGAAATTTCTTTTCTGATAATCTTCTTGCCGGATTTTGCAATCTTTTTCATTTCCTTTTCGATTGCTGTAATATCCTCGTCACGGATTACGTCATCTCCCAGATCGACATCATAGTAGAAGCCTTCTGCTACAACCGGTCCTACCCAGAACTTTGCCTGTGGGAAAAGATGCTTGATTGCCTGTGCCATTAAATGTGCGCAGGAATGGTTTAATGTGCTTAACTGTTCATCTTCTTTAAAATTTACCATTGTGATTTCTCCTTTTCTTGATTTATATTGAAAAAAAGCACCCTTAGATACTGTAACAATATCTAAGGGTGCTTACACACGGTTCCACCTTACATTTCACTCTTTGCTTATAACGCAGCTACACGGTAACGCTTCAAAACCTTGATTTCTTCTACGCACAGCTCGGGAATGGTCTTCATGTACCTTTTGCATAAACAGCTTCCACCAAATGCTGCTCTCTCTGTATGTTCCGGATACACTACTGTTTCTGTCATCGCTTTTTCAATATAGTTTTTTGTTTTTCTGAGTGCTATTGTAGCACAATGCGTTTTTTTTCACAATAGTTTATTTTATGGAATTGATTCTTTTACAAAATCAACTACTTCCATATTCTTTTTTTCAATATTCTCATCGTGTTCCATTTCTTCCAGTGTCATCCAGTAGTAATGCCTGCCGTTTAAAACAAAATCCGTCTGTCTGGTCTGCTCCGGAAAATGGTGTATCTTTAATTCATATAATCTGTGATTATAAACTCTATTCTCTCCATGGCTGACAGAATATTTTTCCTGTACTCTTGATGTAATGTAATGACATTCCATATCTTCCCTATTCAATGCCAAATCTGCTGCAACTCTGTCCAGAATAGAATTTTCATTATCTCTATCCATTGTCTTATAATTCAGAAAAAGTTTGCAGTCCCATTTTTCATCATAATAGACAAGGAATTTCTGCTTGTTTTCTGTAAACAAATTTCTTATTACTACCAGTGAATGATTATGCTGTATCATGTCTAACCCTGTTATATCTTTCATTAAATCGTTATAGTCGTATTTATCCTTATACATATGAAAAATATCTTTTGCTATCTTCATACAATATAAAATACCTATCATACAAAAAATCGTTTTTAATACAATACCGGGAATCCCCAAAATATCATCATAACTAGCTGTAAACACTGAAAGCAAAAATGAAACTCCTGCAATAATTGTATCTATTGCGACTTTATTTCCGATAAATTCTCTTTTCTTTTCCAGAAGTAATTCTAAGTCCTTTTTATCTATTAATAACCTCATTATCCCACCTTATGTAACCTTTTAACAAATTATAACTGAATTTATCGAATAGCACAAGAAATTTTGACTTTTATCTCTATTTATACTATACTTTTTGCGCAGATAATGAATTACATTATTTTCGTGCTTCTGGCATATTACAGCAGCATTTTAAAGACATTTGAAAGGATACCGATTTATGAAATCATCAGATACAACACCGGAAACTTCAAAGGACAATCCTTTAGGATATGAAAAAGAATCCAAGCTTTTAGTCGGATTTGCGATTCCGTGCATTATTTCCATGCTGGTAACGGCACTTTACAACATTGTCGACCAGATTTTTATTGGACAGGGTGTCGGAATGCTCGGAAATGCGGCAACCAATATTGCCTTTCCGCTTTCGACCACCTGCACGGCGATTTCCCTTTTACTCGGAATCGGCAGTGCCACCAACTTTTCACTCCACCTCGGTGCCGGTGAAAAAGACGAATCCGCAAAATACGCAGGAAATGGCATGTGCCTTATGGCAGTTTTCGGAATCAGCCTTTTCCTTCTGACAACGATTTTTCTGACACCGATGCTGAAATTTTTCGGCGCAACCACAGACGTGCTTCCGTATGCAGAAGCTTATACGCGCATTACGGCAATCGGCTTTCCGTTTCTGATTGCCAACACCGGCATGAGCAAATTGATTTTAGCTGACGGCAGTCCGCGCTACTCTATGATTTCCATGCTGATTGGCGCTGTCGTGAATACGATTTTAGACCCTGTTTTTATTTTTGTCCTGAATATGGGCATGACCGGTGCGGCGCTTGCAACGATTATCGGACAGATGATTTCATTTTGCATCAGCCTGCGCTATATGTTTCATTTTAAAACAATACGGCTGACAAAAGACAGCTTTCATGTTACCGGAAGACACTGCCGCAATATTTTCATGCTGGGTGCGAGTGCCTGCTTTAACCAGATTGCCATGACCGTTGTACAGATTGTCATGAATAACACGCTTGCACACTACGGCGCGCAGTCCGTGTACGGCGGTGATATTCCGCTTGCCTGCTCCGGCATTATTACAAAGGTCAATATGATTTTCATGTCCTTTGTCATCGGCATTTCACAGGGAACACAGCCGGTTATCGGTTTTAATTACGGTGCTAAAAAATACCGCCGCGTAAGCAATACCTACCTGCTGGCACTTAGTGCCGCTTCGGTGTTGTCCGTGATTGCATTTATCTGTTTTCAGGTTTTTCCGCGACAGATTATCAGTGCTTTCGGAAACGGAAGCGAGCTGTATTTCCAGTTTTCGGAGCGTTACTTTAGAATTTATATGTTCCTTACGATTATCAACGGAATCCAGCCGGTAACGTCAAACTTTTTCAACTCTATCGGCAAATCGCGGCTGGGTGTCTTTATGTCACTGACAAGACAGATTTTGTTCCTGCTTCCGTTGATTGTCATTTTCCCGATTTTTATGGGAATTGACGGCGTGATGTATGCCGGTCCGATTGCCGACGGCGCGGCAGCGGTTGTCTGCGGTTATTTTACCGTGCGGGAGCTGCGGGAATTAAAGCAGCTTGAAAATAGTGCTGCTGTAAATTAAAAAACAGGGGAAAGACCTCGTCAGAAACTTCTTTCCCCTGATTTTCTTATTTATCTGTATTACATTGTCTACGGCTGTCAAAACTTTTTTTACAAATTTTTCTATTCGTTGGTTATCATTTCCATGTAAGGCAATACGTGAAATTCGTTCTTTTCATAAACTTTTACTGCCCGTTCATTTTCTTCTTCCACTTCCAGACGAATGACACAGCCTGCATAGGTCTTTTTGACATGCTCTATAAAGCGGCTTCCGATTCCAAGTCCTCTGTAGGAATCTTTGATATAAATGTCTTCAATCCATGCACACGGCTTGCCAAATTCCGTTGAAAAGCTTTTTGCCACCATGCCATAGCCCTGTATTTCGCCTGAATCCGGTGCGGCAAATATGTATCCGTCCAGATACGGATTTTCTCCCGTACACGCCTCTATGTCCTGTAAAAATATATTTTCTGAACCGTTGCTAAATACTGCCGGAGATGTATAAAACACCCGCATCATTTCAATCACGGCTTGCTTGTCCTGTTTGGTCATTTTTCTGATATTTGTATTACTGCTCATGTTTTTCCTTTCTGCTTTACTGTTGTAAAGATTTTTTACTTTCTATATTTCTGCCTGTATGATGTGTCCGAAGTTCATTTCATCTTTAAAAAGGTCATATACATATGCTGAACTTTCCTTATATAAACCGGTTTCTTCATCCTGGAGCTTTTCAAATACTTCTGAATTATAAAACTTATTCATTGCTTCATCATATTCCATTTCCTGCTGGACAGTAAGCATTTCAATAATGTCCTGAATGATATACTCCATTAACTGCTGTTGTAAACTCAACTCAATCTTCCACCTTTCTTAAAAGTCTGATACTTTTTTCTGTATGAAACGAATATTGTGAAGATGTTTTCTTATATACCATGCCTTTTAATAATGTTTGAAAATCTATTATTTCATTTTCATACTGACGAAATAACAATGCCATGTTATCGTCTGCTACCGGTCCGATAACAATATCATATTTATTATCCTGATTGCATAATATATCCTCTATGTTGTCAAAGGAATGATTTCTGTTATTCATAACAAATCTTGCCCATTCCTCTGTTGTCTGTTCCCCAAAATCTTTTATTTTAATCCCCGGCAGTTCTCTAAAATCATCTTGTATATCAAAAACATTTAAAACCGGACTACCACCATAAATTTTAGCTACCCTCACTGCCATTCTTTCTGCCTGCTCTCTTATATCCGTCAGATAAAATCCTATTCCGAAATCTTTATACGGTCTGCACATTGCAAGATTAATACTGTTGATACCTGTATTGCTTCCATGATATAATCTCATAATTTTCCCCCGTTTCTCCTACACAAAATTCCTAAGTCCTCTAATACCGTATCAAACGACAATGTATGCTCTGCTTCATAATTTTCCTTTATAAATTCAATGCCTTTAAACTGAAATAAATACTGAAATGCTTCTTTTACGCTGAGATTATTTTTTTGAGCAAATTCATCTACACAGGCAACTGTGAAATTAATTTTATTTTTCAACTCACTCATATCAACCCTCGCTCTCATTTTTATAAGTTCATTATACCCTGTATCCCGCCGTTTTTCCACTCCTGTTTGTTTCTACATTTTTAATGCATTTTTTGACACAAAACTTGCTCCGGAACTCTTATCAAATAAAAGAAAGTGTGCTAAAATAGCCCTGCAAAAAGATACTGCTTATTGAAATGGAGTTTTTTATGGAAAAGGATTTAACGACCGGAAAAATAACACCACAGCTTATCGGCTTTACAATACCGCTTGTGCTGGGAAATCTCTTTCAGCTCACCTACAATGCCGTTGACAGTATTATTGTCGGACGGTACGTCGGAAAAGAGGCGCTTGCCGCCGTGGGTATCTGTAACCCGATATCGACTTTATTTATACTGTTTTTAAACGGACTGTGTATGGGCGCCAGTATTTTAATGGGCAACCAGTTCGGTGCAAAGGATTATGACCGCCTGCACCGCCAGATTAGTACCACCATGCTGTCCGGTATTGCATTTTCACTGATTTTGTCGGTGCTGTGCATTGTCTTTGCCCGCCCGATTCTGCTTTTAATGCAGGTCGACGCGTCTATCATGGGTATGACAATCAATTATCTGCGCATTATATTTGCAGGACTTTTATTTACCTTTATGTATAACTGCTTTGCAAGCACCCTGCGCGCGCTCGGTGACAGCCAGTCGCCGCTGTACTTTCTGATTACCAGTGCCGTTATCAATATTCTCGGCGATTTGTTTTTTGTCCTATTTTTAAATATGGGCAGTGAGGGCTGTGCGGTTTCTACCGTTTTAAGTGAAGCACTTTCCTGCCTGCTGTGTATTATTTATATTCAGAAAAAAGTGCCGATTTTGCAGTTAGGGAAAAAATGGCTGGTATTTGATAAGGCTCTGCTTGGCAAAACAATTTCCTACGGCTGGGCATCTGCCATGCAGCAGGCAACCGTCCAGCTTGGAAAGCTTGGGATTCAGGCAATTGTCAATTCCATGGGTGTTGCCATCGCCGCCGCATTTGCCGTTGTAAACCGCATTGACGACTTTGCCTACACGCCGGAACAGAATATCGGACACGCTATGACGGCGCTTATGGCGCAGAGCAAGGGTGCCGGAAAAAAGAGCCGTTTAAAAGAAGCTTTCCGGTGCGGCATGCGTATTGAAATGGTGTACGGTGTCATCATTTTTATCATCTGCTTTGTATTTGCCAATCCGCTGATGCGGCTGTTTACAAGTGATACAGATGTCTGCCGCCACGGTGTCACCTACCTGCGGCTGATTTCCATTATGTATCTGCTGCCTGCGGCAACCAACGGTATTCAGGGATATTTCCGCGGTATCGGCGATTTAAAAATCACTTTAATCAGCAGTTTTGTCAACATGGGCGTGCGTGTCATTGCTGCCGCCATTCTTGTATTTGCATTTTCATTGCAGATTGAAGCCCTGCCGTATTCGTACCTTGCAGGCTGGATTGGCATGCTGATTGCGGAACTGCCGTTATTAATAAGAAGCTATCGGAATTATGATAAATAACGCAAAACAAGGAGGATTTTATGTTTCAATCTTTAGAGATGAAGCACCCGAAGTTTTATCAGGTGTTTCGGTTTTTTGTGGTGATTGCCGCATCGATTTTTTATGCTTGGAATTTACGCTGCTTTGCTAAGACTGCCGGACTGTTTCCGGGAGGATTTTCGGGACTTTCCCTGTTGTTACAGGAAATCGGACTGGCCTTTTTCGGGATTAGTATTCCATATACCTTATTAAACGTCCTGTTAAACCTGTTTCCGACCTATATCGCTTATAAATACATCGGAAAACGGTTTACGCTGTATTCAATTGTTGTCATTGTACTGTCGAGTATTTTTGTCGATATTCTGCCACCGTATATGTTTACGGACGACATTTTACTGCTGAGCGTGTTCGGCGGTATTTTAAACGGCTTTGCCACCAGTCTGTGCTTAAATGTCGGAACGACAACCGGCGGAACGGACTTTATCAGCATTTTCTTTGCACATGAAAAGGGCATTGATGCATGGAATTATATTTTAATCGGAAATGTGATTATGCTTGTCATTGCGGGTGCGCTGTTTGGCTGGTCGAGTGCGCTGTATTCGATTATTTTCCAGTTTTGCAGCACACAGGTTATTCAGGTACTGTATAAACGATACAAAAAAGAAACACTATTTATTATTTCCGATAAATCCGATGAGGTTTATCACGCTATCCGTGAAATGACAAATCACGATGCCACGCTGTTTAAGGGTATCGGCTGTTATGAAGGAAAGGAAAAGACACTGATTTATTCGGTTATTAATTCCGAAGCCAAGCGGGAACTGCTTCCGCTCATCCGCTCGATTGATGAGCATGCGTTTATCAATGTGGTAAAAACAGAAGAATTAGACGGTCGTTTCCACGACATTCCGCACGATTGAGAATGTTTGGCATGTTGAGAATGTGATGAATGTTGAAAGCATTGAGAATGTTGAATTTCTTTCTGCATCTGGATTCTTGTCAGGGCATCCATCGCTCCGAACGGTTCATCCAATAAAAGAATCTTCGGATTGTTGACAAGCCCTCTTGCGATTGCCGCACTGCGGTCCCGGTCCTTCGACCTTATGTCCGTTGCGCTCCACAATGCCGTCCTCATATTCTGCCAGCCCCGATATAATACGAAGCAGTGTGCTTTTTCCGCAGCCGCTGTGTCCCACAATTGTAACGAACTCGCCTTCCTTGATTTCAAGCGATATATCCTTTAATACATCTACCGGTTTCTTATCGACAATGTATTGTTTGTTTAAATGTTCTATCTGAATAATAGCCTGCTTTTCTTCTCTCATTTTCCCAGTCCTTTCTTTTGCGCTTTACATTTCCTACTTTTGTTATATGGATTATATGAATTAATACCTCATTTTTCCAGTCTAATCTGTGAAACCGTTTTCATTCCTGTGGGATTTTTCACTGTTTTCATGAAATATAGGGGGATTTTTTAGAAAAAAAGACTGTTTTTTATAAATCAAGCCGTTTTATGCAACTTATCGTGAAATCGTTTTCACTTTTTATTCTTCTGCGTTTGCGGCAAATATGATACAATACCGATAGACTTACTAGGCTATTAACTTTGATTTTCAGGAATTTTCAAAGATTTTCAGAAAGGAGCTGCTTATGTCTATTAAAAAAATTGCAGAAATAACCGGAACTTCCCCCGCAACCGTTTCGCGGGTTTTAAATAATCCTTCTTATAAATGTGCCGTACCGGGACTGCGCGATAAAATATGGAGGGCGGCAATGAATTTTTTTTACCCGGAATATGTGATTGAAACACATCAGACCGAAAAAGAAGGGTTTCAGACCATGCAGAAGTTTTTGAAATTAAAAGAACCGCCGACCGGCATTTACTGTGCCAATGACATTACCGCAATCGGCATGTTAAAATGCCTGAACCGGTACAGCAGCATTTTATACCGCCCTTCGATTATTTCCTGTGATGATATTGAAGAAGGACAGTTTATCAAGCCGATGCTTTCAACCGTCCAGCTTCCGAAAGAAAATATGGCGCGTTTCGCATTATTTGTCCTGCTCGACAGAATCCGCGGCGGACATAAAGAAGTGATTCGCATTGAACTGGAAGGAAAACTGCTGCTTAGAAGCAGCTGCTGCCGCGTGGAAGACGTCAGCCAGCCGGAGTATTATATATAATCCGCCCACCGTTCCTTCTCAATCCGCTCCCGCGTCACCAGACACTCCGGCTCCGGCGCAAGCACATGGCGCGTGACATCAAACACCTTTGCCGCATCACACAAAATGCAATCCGCACTGCCAAGCACCGTGTTTTTTGCCGCGCCACAGTCTGTAAATGCCTGCGTTAATTTCACAAAATCCTCTGAAATATGCGGCTGGTCGGGATTATAATGCTTTCTCATATAAACGTCCCTCTGCCCCTGCGGCCAAACCACCGTCAGCTTCACAGGCTTATCTGACAGGCGGTTTGGCACATTCAGCACTTCTTCCACGCTGTGAATATACGTATTTCGTTCATGTCCCACCCCGACAAGCAGAATTTTTCCGCCTGCGTCTTTTAACCTGTCGTAACAACCGCCCGGCGTACACGGTGTATTGTGGTATTCTTCTCCTGCAAGGTATTCTGCCGCATGTTTACCAAAGCCCGCCATGCTGTGGGTCGGGTGAAGGGAGCGCACAACACCTTCCCGCTTCATAAACAGATTGGTTAAAATGCCGACGCAGGACGGCTCTTTTTGGCTGTCAAAAACCGGGTGGCTTTCATTAACCGTTTTCCATGTATGCGTCGGAAGCAATAACAGACCTTCCTTAAAATACTCCATCCACGCATCCAGCACGGTTTCCGCACCATCCTCTACATCGCCGATTGCTTTCATGGACGAATGAATCAGTATGGTTTCCGTTCCGTTAAGCCCCATTTGATAAAGCTGTTCTTTTAAATGCTTTTTTGTATACTGCATACATGTACCCTTTCCACTCTGAAAAAATCTCCAAATAACACCAGACACAGGCTGTATCTGCCGTGTAAAGTATCCCCTCTGTTTCTATTATTTCTACTATACCGTACTTCTCTTCACATTGCAAATGTCCTGTTCCAAATACAAACCTGCATGCAGTCCCGGCACATTTTCATATACCGGAAGTTTTCCGAGTCAGTTTTATCTAACCTCGTTATAACATACTGAGATCTGAAATGAAATTACAAAATTTAATGTTTTTTTATTGATTTTGCCAGTGAATTATGTATAATTATGGTAAGGCATGTGAAATTTTTCACTTATTGCATATGAATATTGTAAGTTCCGCACTTTGCGGCTTCTTACATATTACAATTATGAAGGAAAGAGGTTAAATTCAAGATGGCAGGAATTGATTTAAGCAAGTATGGTATTACAGGTTCAACTGAAATCATTCATAACCCTTCTTACGAATTATTATTCGAAGAAGAAACATCTTCTAAAAACGAAGGTTATGAAGTTGGTAAGGAAAGCGAACTTGGCGCAGTAGACGTTATGACAGGTATCTATACAGGACGTTCTCCTAAGGATAAGTACATCGTTGTTGATGAAAATTCTAAGGACACTGTATGGTGGACATCTGACGAATACAAGAACGATAACCACCCAATGTCAGAAGATGTATGGGCTAAGGTTAAGGATATTGCAAAGAGCGAACTTTCTAACAAGAGACTTTTCGTAGTTGATGCATTCTGCGGTGCCAATAAGGATACAAGAATGGCTGTCCGTTTCATCGTTGAAGTAGCTTGGCAGGCACATTTCGTAACAAATATGTTCATCAAGCCTACAGCAGAAGAACTTGAAAACTTCGAGCCTGATTTCGTTGTATACAACGCTTCTAAGGCTAAAGTTTCTAATTATGCAGAATTAGGTTTAAATTCTGAAACTTGTGTAGCATTCAACATCACAAGCCACGAACAGGTTATCATCAATACATGGTACGGCGGAGAAATGAAGAAGGGTATGTTCTCTATGATGAACTACTACCTTCCATTAAAGGGTATGGCTTCAATGCACTGCTCAGCTAACACAGATATGAACGGTGAAAACACAGCAATCTTCTTCGGTCTTTCAGGTACAGGTAAGACTACACTTTCAACAGACCCTAAGAGACTTCTCATCGGTGATGACGAACACGGCTGGGATGACAACGGTGTATTCAACTTTGAAGGCGGCTGCTACGCTAAGGTTATCAACCTTGATAAGGAATCTGAACCGGATATCTACAACGCAATTAAGAGAAACGCTCTCCTTGAAAACGTTACTCTTGATGCAGACGGTAAGATTGACTTCGCTGATAAGAGCGTAACAGAAAACACCCGTGTTTCTTACCCAATCGACCACATTAAGAATATTGTACGTCCGATTTCTTCAGCTCCTGCTGCTAAGAACGTTATCTTCCTTTCAGCTGATGCTTTCGGTGTACTGCCTCCAGTATCTATCCTGACACCGGAACAGACACAGTACTACTTCCTTTCAGGATTTACAGCTAAGCTTGCAGGTACAGAACGTGGTATCACAGAACCTACCCCTACATTCTCAGCTTGCTTCGGACAGGCATTCCTTGAGTTACATCCTACAAAGTATGCTGCTGAACTTGTTAAGAAGATGGAAAAGAGCGGAGCTAAGGCTTACTTAGTTAATACAGGTTGGAACGGAACAGGTAAGAGAATCTCTATTAAGGATACTCGTGGTATCATCGACGCTATCCTTTCAGGTGCTATTAAGACAGCTCCTACAAAGCAGATTCCAATGTTCAACTTTGAAGTACCTACAGAACTTCCGGGCGTTGACTCAGGTATCCTTGATCCTAGAGATACATACGCTGATGCTTCTGAATGGGAAACAAAGGCTAAGGATTTAGCTGAAAGATTCAACAAGAACTTCGTTAAGTACACAGGCAACGAAGCTGGTAAGGCTTTAGTAGCTGCCGGTCCTCAGCTTTAATCTGAAACTTCAATTAAATACTATAGGTCTTTGCCTATGATTTACAGCGGCTGTTGCTTTTTAAAGGAACAGCCGCTGTATTTATCTGAATCTATAAATAAAAACACCGAATATCTCTTATTGTAGAGATACTCGGCATTTTGGTCTGACTTTTGTTGAATTTTCGTATTTTGCGGGTTTTTACCGGTCAATTTCCGCTGCGTGTGCAAGTGCCGCATCAATATTGGCACAGAAGTTTTCTTCTCCGACCAGTTCCACAAAGCCTGCTTTTTCCATCATCGCACGCGGCTGTTCCTGTACATGGGAAAGCACCAGCGTAATGCCCTTCTTTTTGCAGATTTCATGAATATTCGTTAATGAGCGCAATGCGGTTACGTCCATTGCCGGTACACCGCGCATACGGATAATAACTACCTTAATGCCCGGTTCTGCCGAAATTTCCAGAAATTTATCTGCGGCGGCAAAGAACATCGGTCCGATAATTTCGTAAACCAGTGTATGCTTTGGCACAACCTTTAAAGAAATCTTATCCGGGTCATTATTTTCATCAATCTCACTTCCAAGGTACTTCCAGCTCTTTACCGCTGTAACATCGGACATTCTCTTTAAGAATAAAAGCGCTGCCAGTACGATACCGACTTCGATTGCCACAACAAGGTCAAATACAACAGTCAGTACAAAGGTAACAAGTAGCACGGCAACATCACTCTTTGGGGATTTGCGCACTAATTTAACAAATTCTCTCCAGCCGCTCATGTTATATGCAACCATAAACAAAATGGCGGCAATCGCAGGCATTGGAATCCATGCGGCATACGGCATTAATACAACAAGTACTAAAAGCAGTGTCACGGAATGAACCATTCCCGCAACCGGTGTTCGTCCACCGTTTTTTACATTGGCTGCGGTTCTTGCAATCGCACCTGTCGCCGGGATACCGCCAAACAGCGCTGATACAATGTTTCCGGCGCCCTGCGCAACCAGTTCCATATTCGGCTTGTGGCGG